>Ga0307981_1000101_pt1 | contig 87071 bp, 73 predicted proteins | sample OrgLakmetagen987_FD_201849 | JGI IMG/M metagenome (GOLD analysis project Ga0307981, IMG submission 201849) | Saline water microbial communities from Organic Lake, Antarctica - #987 | ecosystem: Environmental > Aquatic > Non-marine Saline and Alkaline > Saline | place: Antarctica: Organic Lake... | reverse complement strand
TGCCAGATGATGCCCCTTGCGCTTGCCTTCCCGGAGGTCGTCTTCAATCGCTTTGGTCGCGAAAATCTGCGGGTAGCGCATGACGTGCTTTTCCACGCCCGTCTCGGCGCGAACGTAGGCGATGCCGTAGCGTAGGAGGAACGCGAGTCGCTCGCGGCTGAACAGGGAAGTGCTTAGACGGTTCGTGGGGTTATCCGGATCTTTGTTCGTCGTATACTCAGCGGTATGCTTGATCGAGAGCAGGTTGGTATCCTTGAGGATAAAGTCCTCGTCGCTAGGGCTGAGATCCAGCAGCGGGGGCAGCTCGCTCGGGCGTTGTTCGCGGAAATAGTTGAAGACTGCGTTGTCCAGTGACGGGGTGGCATAGAAGGCACCTTCGATCGGTTCGGGCGAATGGTCGTCATACTCCATGTTATTGGAGAAGACCATGAGCTGCGTGGTATTGAAAAAGCGGCTAAACTTAGGGTTCTTGAACCGGGCCTTGATACGGTTGTGCTCGGCGAGGATGCCCTCGCGGTTGTTCGGCTTCTTGACCTCGATGAAGGCGAGCGGTATGCCGTTGATGAGGAGAGTGATGTCGGGGCGAAACTCCTCGTCATCGTTTTTGCAGGTCAGTTCGGTAACGACGTGAAAGCTGTTGTTGTCGAAATTCTCAAAGTCGATCAGCTTGATGCCTGTCGTGCTAAGTAGGCGGTGATAGAAGGCTCGCCCCAAGTCTTCGTTCTCGAGCAGGAGGGAGATGTCTTTGAGGGTGCGCTCAACTTCGTCCGGGTTGGGAGCCTCGTTGATCCTGCTAACGCTTTCGCGGAAGAGGTCAGGGAAGATGTTCGTGCTTTCGTCCCAGTCGGCTGTCTTGAGCGAGAGATAGCGATACCCTAGGCGCGTGAAGTGCAGCAGTGCGGGAATCTTGACTCGCGAATCTTCGTTGAAGGACATAGGGTAGGTTATATCATATCACCCCGGCCATCATCTCCTCGCTGAGGCCTTCGGAGGTTTTTTTGCTTCTTAGCGGATGGTGTCTTTTTCATAGGCATCATTAACGAATCATCGTTAGAAAAAGCGTTTGTTCCCCGCGAATCAATTTAAATAAGGATTTTCGAGTATTGCGTTCGATTGGGCTGACCTTAATTCAAAAAGGATGGCGGAACGTAAGATACTCAGCACCTACGAGAAGGCTCTGGCAATTAATTTGGATGTGAAGCGCTATGGCGTGTTTGCAGAGATTGGGGCTGGGCAGGAGACGGCGAACTGGTTCTTCCGGGTGTCGGGGAGTGCGGGAACTGTGGCTAAAACGATCTCGGCTTATGACATGACAATGAGTGATGCGATCTACGGAAAGGCGCGGCGCTATGTTTCGGAGTCGCGGTTAAGCTCTATGCTCAAGTATGAATACGATATTCTGGAGGAGCGCCTGGGCCCGGAGCGGGGTAAGGCGACGACGTTCTTTTCTTTTTGTAATACGGTTCGGGCCAGAGGGTATCAGGATACTGAGGAGTGCTACGGTTGGTTGGGTGTTCGTCTTCAGCTTAAGCCAGAGGCCAAGCCTTGCGACATCGTCATTCACGTTCGTTTGCTGGACGAGAGTAATGCAGACCAGATGCACGCGCTTGGTTTGATCGGAGTGAACCTGATCTATGCGGCTTTCAATTACCGGGACAGCTTGGAGGAATTCGTCGATTCGCTGGCCGATGGCATCGCGAAGAATAGCATGGAGGTCGATATGCTCCGCTTTACCGGCGAAGGCTTCAAGTATGTGGATAATCGACTCTGCGCGCTTCAGCTCGTGCAGAGCGGATTAACCGATGCGGCGATGTTTAATGAAAAGGGCGAGATCGTGCAGGCCTCTGATGCGCTTTACAAACGACCGATTCTGCTCTTGCGCGGTAGTTTTAATCCTGTCCTTAAGCTGCATTTGGATATGATCGAGCAGTCGCAGAAGGTTTTTTCCAATGTGATGACGGACGAGCAGCGTGAGCGCGAAGTCGAGATTTGTGAGATCAGCACGAACAATCTTTTACGCGATGGCGGTGCGGTGGATCACGAGGACTTTCTCGACCGGGCAGATACTTTACAGGCGCTGGGTAAAACAGTATTGATTAGCCGCAGTGCGGAGTTTCACCGTATCGCAACCTACCTGAGTCGCCACACGGCCGAACCGATTGCGATTATCCTAAGTATTGGTTTGCTGAACGAACTCTTTAAGGAGAAGTGGTCGCAGGATTTGGCCGGTGGCATCCTGGAGTCATTCGGGCGCCTCTTTAAGAATCGTGTTCGGCTCTTTGTTTATCCCTGGCATAACACACACAGCATGGAGTTGGTCACGGCGGAGAACTTCAAGGCCCCTAAGAATTGGGAGCATTTTTATCAGCACCTCTTACAGAATAACCGTATCACACCCGTGGGCGTGGGCGACCCTAGCTTGCTGGCCAAGACCAGCCGTAAGATTCTAAAGATGATCGAAAGTCATGACGAGGATTGGGCCAATTGGGTGCCGAAGGAAGCTCACGATATGGTGCGTCGCGGCGCGGGTCGCTTCCGCTAGGTGCGTATGGCCATCTTATGGAGCCATGAAGAGGCGGGCAACCGCTACGAAGTCCGTTCTGCCGGGGCGAGTGTGCGGCTCTACCGGAACGGGGTGAACCATTCGCAATGGAATCCGGACCGGCCGCTTTCCGGCTCTATTTGGGATTTGATTACGCTGCCTGCGCTGCATCGACCCGAGGGAAGCTTGCGGGATGCCTTGATGCTTGGCTTTGGCGCGGGTGCGGTCTCTCGCCAGCTGCTCGAACTTGCGGGTGTCGATCGGGTGGTGGGCGTTGAGATGGATCCGATGCATCTTTCGATTGCCCAGGGGTTTTTCGACTGCTCGGAAAGCTGCGAATTGGTCGCCGCTGATGCGGTCGAATGGGTGCAGTCAGAGGAAGACGCGAGCTACGACTTAATTATCGACGACCTCTACAGTGAAGAGGATGGCATCCCCATTCGCTGCGCTCCAATGGATGCGGAGTGGTTCGATACGTTGTTGAGGTGTTTGAAGCCCGGGGGCATTCTTGTCCTAAACGCCATTGAGCCCGAACGCGTGCCGTTTCTAGCTCCGGTTCGTGACAAAAAGATGAAAGCGCGTCTCCCATACAGAATGATGTATCAGATCGATGGTTATGAGAACCGGGTCCTTGCCTTTAGCCGGGAACCATTTGATCCCCCGGCGCTGCAATCGGCGCTCAAGGCAATTTGCAGGAAGTTTCCGCGCTGCTATGGAGTGGCCCAGCGCTACCAGCTGTCAGATATTTGATGATTTAAGCCGCCGCACCTCATGCTATAAACCCTTATTCTTCCTCAAGAAACGACGAAGAGCGAATTACTCAGTCGGCTGGCTCATGTTCTCCCGCATCAGGGCAGTGATCACAACCTGTCCTCTATTCACACCCTCGAATCGCAATAGATACCGTTCGCCCTCATGTTCACGTCGAAATCTCTCTCCGGTCCGGTAGGCATAGCCGTTAATTAGAACAGTTTCTTTGCTGTCCTCATCGACTGCTTCAAACCAGGCATCAATGCGAATGCCTTTTGCCACCTCGACCCAATAATTTCTCTCAATCTGATCGTTAGGCGCGTATAAAATGAAGTCCTTGGTCAAGCTTCTGCTTAGTTCTGTGGCTTCAAAGTATTTGCTCGGATCATCAGGAATTATTTCCTCCACCTCTTGCACCTCCTTAGGCACTCCGGCGGTAGAATCCGGAAAGGGAGGTTCGCTGTCGTTGCTATTATCGGAGGAGGACTGGAAGGCTCTTGTCGTTGTGCTTGTTGCGCCCTTGGGGGTGGCAAAGCTTTGCGCGAACAGGTTTCCGCCCGATTGCTTGTGCGCTCCGCCAAAGCCGGGTAGGGGCATGTCGAGCTTCGGCATGCTGCCGGTGCTGCCTGGGCCGCCTAAGCCGCTTGGACTGCCACCGGTTGCGGATTCAAGCCCGCTTTTCATTCCCTCTAGGTCGGCACCGCGAAATGTTTCCATGAGTTGACCGGAGTTGGCTTTTAAGTCTGCGATTTGCCCCTTCACCTTACTCATCTCCGCTTTAAATTCATCGTCCTCCATCATATTCTTGAGCAGGCCTGCAAATTGCTCACCACCTTCACCGCCTATCTTTACGCCACGTAGATTTTTGGCGATTTGCCTAATCGACTCCAAAGTGGGGGGCGCGTCTGCATCTGCCTCGCCTTCGGGAAGGTCATCCGTGAAGCCGTATTCTTTATTCATATCCTTCATGAAATTGGCTAGATTTTGCAGGTCTTCCGGGGAGGCGTTCTTTATGTTTTCCAGGGAGTAGCGATTCTCCAGGTCGACGCCTTGCTCTTGCATGAATGAACTCATGGCCGCGCGGTATTCGTCTAACTCATCCTCCGTCATACTATCCATAAAGGCGCGTCGCTCTTGGATGAAGCGCACCCCGGAAGAGAGGTCTTTAGACAGCACTTTCTGCTCCTCTTCTGAAGACCAGAAAGCAAGCACCGCCAACGCCTGGTTTAAGACTTTCCCTATGCTGTTGCTGCTTTCACCTTTGAAGTTTTTCGCCTGTTCCATCAACTGCTTCGTCTTTTCATTGGAGACACCTGCATATTCAGCGAAGCGCTGGCCTTCCGGCATCAACTTTAGCGATAGAACCGGGGTGTAATGCGCCAGCGCCATTTGTGCCGCGACGATGATTATTGAACTGAGTAGTGTTCCCATTAATGGGATCGCAATGAGCTTATAGACCAGAAGCAGGCTGGTTAAATACAGCGCAAATGCGACAACTGCCATCAATACAATGATATCAACGCCGCCAAGATAATGGGCGTTGTTTAACACCAGAATGCGCATGGCGACCAGTATGCCCGCGATGATTAAACCGGTCAGCAGCTTCGCATCAACAAAACCCTTCCCCAGCAACTTGCAGGCAACCAGCACCACGATACCCAAAACGAAAACCGCACCGACATGCATGAGTGCGTCGACGGCAAGAACTACAAATTCGTTGGAAAGCAGGGCTTTGATAGACATAAGACGTTTAAGCAGAGTATATTTCGTTAGATGCAGCCGCAAGAAAAGTCTCTCACTAAGACTATATTATGGCTTATAGCATAAATATATGAGAAAACCCTTTACAGTTCCTTCACTTGAACCTTTATTCCGCCTCTTCAATTTATTGCAGGGTGGAGTCTCGCTTAGCGGGAGTAGCTCGTCAGGCTCATAATCCCGCTGAGCGGGATCCTTGCTTGAATTCTCGTTCTCATTAGTTTTATATCATTTTTATTAGTTATTTATTGCAGGGTGGAGCAGCCCGGTAGCTCGTCAGGCTCATAACCTGAAGGTCCTAGGTTCAAATCCTAGCCCTGCACCCAATTAAAGGCCGTCACTTTCAGTGACGGCCTTTTTCTTACCAGTCGTGGAAAAATCCTACCAAGTCTACGTGCTTCAGAATGAGCAGGGTAAGTTCTACATCGGCCTTTCCGAAGATGTGGATGCGCGCCTACTCCAGCATAACAACGGCGAATCAAAATGGACGTCCAAATACCGTCCATGGCGGATGGCCTGGACGAGTGCGTCCCCGCCCTTCGGCTCTGCTCAGGGCCTTGAGCTTGCCGAAACGGCACCGCACGAGACTGGCGAGGCGTTTCAAACGTTCGTGCGGCGTGAGGACACGCCTGCGCTACCATAATAAAAAGACCTTACACCGAACTTTAAATCACACCCACTGTCACATAAACGCTTGTGTCGAAGTATCTAATATCGAACATAGTTAACATGAATATTCAATCACGACGTACATTTTTGAAAGCTGGTGTGACTGCGCTTGGAGTGGCGCCTTTGGTCTTAAACCGTTCATATGCCGAGTCAGTGAATGATGAGGTGCACATTGCAATGGTCGGAGTCGGGCGACGTGGAGGCGTTAATATGAAAAACCTCCTCAACACAAAGGGCGTGCGGATAGTGGCGGTCTGTGATGTGGATTCCAATTTTACGGCGGAGAAAAAGTCATGGGTCGATGAATTTTACGGCAACACGGACTGTAAGGTCTTTGAACGGCATGAAGACCTGCTGGCGATGGAAGGCCTCGATGGGATTTGCTTATCCACTCCGGATCATTGGCATGCCAGGATTGGCATCGACGCCGCGAATGCGGGGTTGGATATTTTCGGTGAAAAGCCTTTTACCTGGGGCTTAGCCGAAGGCCGGGAATTGGCAGACGCAGTGAAGCAAAATAATTGCGTGTGGCAGACCGGCTGCTGGCAGCGTTCGGGCGCGCGCTTCCGTCGCTTTAAAGCATTAATCGAGATGGGGGTGTTTGGAAACATTCATCGATTTGAATGCGGCACTCCCCATGGCTGGGGCCAGCGCCTACATACGCCGGAAGAAAAGTGGCCTGAGCTCATCGGTAAGGTGCCCGCACATTTGAATTGGAAGCGCTACTGTGAACCGGTCGGCGAATTGACTTACCATCCAATCATCCACTATTGGAACTGGCGCTGGGTGAGTGCTTTCGGCGGCGGCCAGCTACTGGACTGGGTCGGGCACCATGTGGATATTGCGCTGTGGTCGCTTGGCCTTGATGGGACCGGACCTGTAAAGGTTGAGGGCACTGGCACGAAAAAGCCTCATTCCGTCTACGATGTGTACACGGATTATGAATACAACGGCACGTTCGCAGACGGCCGTGTCATGGAAGTGCGCAGTGATTTCATGGGCACGAAGTTCACCGGAGAGAACGGGTGGATTCATGTTAACCGTGGTCAGCTCGTTGCCTCCGATGATCCAAATGACACAAAGGGTGATCCCCGGCATCCGATGCTTCGGGAACTGCCTGATGACTTTGAGCATCGGGTGCCGAGTCACTACGAAGATTTCGTGAATTGTATGCGCACACGCGGGAAGACAGTTGCACCAGCAGAGGGCGCTCATCGAGCCAGCTCTTTTGGCCAGCTCGCCATTGCTGCCCTGGATGCCGGGCGCCCCCTACACTGGGATCCTGTAACCGAAAAAGTTATCGGAGATGCTGAGCTAGCTAAGCATCCGCGGCTCGGATCGCGACTATAAGTTTGCAGTCTAAAGTTAAAGGTCGCAGTGTGTCTCGACGATGAAAATTAGCCTAGGACAGCTGGATGTAAAGCGATCAGACCCCCGTCATAATATAGAAGGCATCCGTGGTTATGCCGCTACGGCTTCCGCTGAGGGAAGTGACCTTTTGTGTTTACCTGAGATGGCGACGACCGGATTTGATTGGAAAGATCCGAGTTTGTTGGATGGTGCCGAAGCGCAGCATTCAGAGCTTGCTGACATTGCAAAAGAATACGGCTTGGCGATCTGTGGCTCCTTTCTTGAGCGTGCGCCATCGGGCAAACCGTCGAATACGCTCATCTATTTTAATCGCGACGGAGAGGTTTTGGCCAAATATCGGAAGATCCATCTTTTTTCGCTCTTCAACGAAGATCAGTTCGTTGAACCCGGCCAGGAGTTGGTTGTGACGGACATCGGTCACTGTAAGGCAGGCTTCGGTATTTGTTACGATTTAAGATTTCCGGAATTGTTCAGGGAGAACACACAACGTGGCGCACAACTGCAAATCTTGCCGGCGGCCTTCCCGCATCCGCGTCTGGAACACTGGCGCGCATTAATCCAAGCCCGTGCTATCGAGAACCAATGCTACTTTGTCGCCGTCAATCAAGCGGGTGTCGAAGGGCTGGGAGATAAGGTCGGTTCCGCGCATTACTTCGGACATTCCATGATCGTCGACCCCTGGGGTGAGATTGTGGTCGAAGCCGGTGAAGAGCCCGATCTGGTACACGTAGAAATCGATCTTGGACTCGTCGAAGAAACCCGCGCCAAGCTTACGGCGCTTGATGATCGCCGCCCCGAACTTTTCTAGAGTTTGGGGTGAAGAGGGTGGAATTTTATCTATGGGGTAGCGCGAGTGCGTCCCCGCCCTTCGGCTCTGCTCAGGGCCTTGAGCTTGCCGAAACGGCACCGCACGAGACTGGCGAGGCGTTTCAAACGTTCGTGCGGCGTGAGGACACGCCTGCGCTACCATAATAAAAAGACCTTACCCCGCACTTTAAATCAGACCCGGGTGAAGACTCTTCTGAATAATTGCTTCGCCCTTTTCGAAATAATACCGCTTTGCAATTCAAGTTGTAGCCATGGCAGTCCTCTGCCATCCTCGGACTACGGCGCGACGCAGGCGCTGAGATTTGCACACCCGGAGGGTGTCGCGCAGCGCTGAAAGGGAGTCAGGACATTGCGTGTCTTGTCGCTGCGCTCGGAACTGCCCTGATGTCTTAAATGCGGTCAACTATACTAGCGGACAGAAATGTCCGCGCTCCGTTTATTACTATCTCGGACCAATTGGCGTTCGCGGTGTTGCTATTGGAACCGCTTCTGTCGGCGCGGTCCTGCCAAGCACGATCGCCTACGTTTTACCGCCTTCGACTGTCCGAATAAACTCAGCGCGGTCTGCGGCCTTGAAAAATGCGGTGCCGGCGACCAGGGTGTCTGCGCCTTGAGCAGTGCAGAGTGGTGCGGTTTCGGCGTCGACGCCGCCATCGACTTCGAGGCGAAAGCTCAACCTGTGCTCAATGCGATAGTCCGAGATTTGTTTAATTTTTGGTAACACATCATGTCGAAAGCTCTGGCCGCCAAATCCGGGTTGAACGGTCATCAGTAGGATGATGTCACACATCTCAAGATAAGGCATCGCAGCTTCGGCCGGCGTGTCGGGGTTGAGCACGACACCGCACTTGCAGCCCTTGGATTTGATGTAGTTCAGTGTGTCCATGACGTTATAATCCGGTTCCACATGAATCGTAATTTGATCGGCCCCGGCATTAAGAAAGGCATCGATATACTGGTGCGGATTATCGAGCATCAGATGCACGTCAAAAAAGAGCTTTGAATCCGGGCGGATTGCTTTGACGGTTTGGGGCCCAAAACTCAGGTTTGGCACAAAATGCCCGTCCATGATGTCGAGATGCACCCACTCTAATCCAGCGGACTCAATTTCGCCGATGCTCTTCGCTAAGTTGGCGTGATTACCAGCGAGAAGGGAGGGGGCGAGTAAGCATTTATGGGGACTAGGCATGGCTTTAGCTAAGTCAGTGGAGGGACGCCTTGCAAGTGTCTCTTCGGCCTATTTTTTCGTAGGGGTTTGAGGCGAGCTCTATCGCAACGACTCTTCGATTTGGCTGGCAAGTTGATCCAGTCGTTTCTCGGAGGCCTTTTGGCCGGTGCCGAGTTCTTGAGCGAAGACGGAGACTTTGAATTCTTCCAGTAGCATCATGTATGGTTTCGCTGCATCCGGTCGCTTGGAATTTGCGGCCAATTGGCTGAGGCTCTCGTATTTGGCTTCGTAGGGCGCAACGCGTCCGGACTTTTCTATATCGCGCTGGATGCTGGCCTTGGCGCGTTGCGCCCGAATGATCATGCCTTTTAGAAATCTTGTAAGGTGGGGCAGCTCGTTGAATTGAAAGGTGTCCAATAGTTGTCCGGGAGCCACACGTTCAAGTTGCGCACGCATGCCAGGGTAGCTGATCGCCTGATTTGTTTTCTTTTGTTCCAGGAGGAGGGCCACTTGTTCACGGTTCTGGAGCAGCAGGCCTAGCTCTTCGCGTAGTGCGGATATAATACCCCGCTGTATTTTTTTTGCACGTTCAAGTGTTTTGGTGAATGTGTCTGCCTTCAGTGGCAGCATCGCATCGCAGGCAAAAAGATGCCGGCGGAGATGCTGCCATGCGCTAGCTTTGATCGCGTCGTAGCCCCCGAGGGGCAGAAGTCCGGTGCCAAGGTTTTTGAGCTCTTTGAGGTCGCGTTGTATCCAGGCAATATCACGCCCCATGGCGATTTCGCAGAGATCAAGCCATCCATGCTTGGTCGCAAGGACGGCTGCCGCTCGTTCAGGCATGAGGCGAAGGTGAACTTTTCCTTGGTCGCTGACCAGTGCCGGGTAGGCGACAAGGGGGAGTCCGGATTCACCGGAGAGGTCTATTTGCTCAGGCATGTCGCCAAAGTTCCATGCGCTCAAGTTCTCGCGCTCGTATTGTGCGGCTGCGTCCTGCCAAGCGGGGATGCTTTCCATGCGGTCACCCGAGCGGATGGATTTTGATTTTGTATCGAGTTGCTTGCGCAGGCTGTCGATTTCCCGGCCCTCTGCCAATGCGTCCCCTTTGGGGTTTTCGATGACGACTCGAAGTTTTAGATGTTCCGGCATCTCCGCTGACCATTGGTCGCGGTAGGTTTGAATGCCGTAGTCGTGCTTCAGGATTGCAGAGAGCTGCTCGCTTAAGCCCAGGTCAGAGGGTTGAACCTTTATGCGAAGTTCTGTGGCTCGCTCCTTTAGGGGGTGGAGCTGGATGCGGATCGGTTTAGGCAGGTTGCGAAGCAGGCTTTCGATCTTGGCTTCAATGTGTCCCGGCACCGCCCAGTCGAGGGCACCTTGCCGGATTGCACCCAGCTGCGAAATTGGGACACGCAGTGTCACGCCGTCAGCCGCATGACCCGGTTCATTCCGGTAGGATAGGGGCATAAGTTGGCCGCCGAGCTGAATCGACTTTGGGAAATCTTCTTCCGCCGTCTGGTTTTGCTGGGGGAGTAGATCGCTCAGCTGTGCCTTGAGAAATTCCAGAGAGCCGCCGTATTCGGATTTTGCAAACTGCCGTAGGTCTGCGAAGGAGCCGATGCCCGATAAACGGGAGCGGTAAAATTCATAGAGTCGCTCCTCTACGGCCAAAGTGGAGCCGAGCTGCTGGCGGGCAATCTCAGATTCGGCATCCTCACGGAGTGTTTCGTTATGCGTAAAGAATTTTGGGCGCTCTTTCATTCCGCCTTCGACGAGCCCGTTACGCACAAAAATGTCGGTGGCTTCCTCCGGGTCGATTCGGCGGTAGCTGACATTGGCGCGACTCAACTCCAAGCCGAAGAGAAGCCTCCGCTCCTTGCAGAGTGCAGCTGCGGATTTTGTGCTCCAGAAAGGTTCGCTGTGGCGTATGCTGAGCAAGTCACCGGCCATGGCCTCAATCCATTCAATGTCAACTTTGGCCGCATTGCGGGCGTAGAGGCGGTTGGTTTCCATCCACTCACCACACACGATCCATTTCGGTGCGCTGGTCTTCGCTGGTTTAGGCTTCGCTTTTTTCGCGTAGGAAGCCTTGCGTTGCTTTTTCGCAGTCTCGTGGTCGAAGAGTCCGGATCCCGGAAAAAGTAGGGCCTTGCGATTCCTCGGGCCGCGGTAGTTGTGCTCTTCTTCTTTATAAGCGATGTTGCTGAGAAGGCCGCTGAGTATGCTCCTGTGGATGGACGCATACTGAGCGATTGATGATTGATCCGTGCTTTGTCCTCTAGCGCTATGCGTGACAGTGGGCTGAGGGTCTTTTATCTCATCGCTTTTGGAAACTTTTGCTTTCCCCCTTACTTTCGGCTCCATCCTCGAAAGCACTTTTTCCAACTGGTGATGGACGTCTCTCCATTCACGCATGCGTTGATAGGAGAGAAAATGCGCTTTACAGAATTTGCGCAGCTTGCTGTGGCTGAGCGAGTCGAGCTTTTCGTGGTAGCTGTTCCAGATGTTGAGCAGGGTAATGAAGTCGGACTCCGGATGGATGAATTGCTTATGCATTTCATCGGCATCTTTGGCTGCCTCCATGGGGCGCTCGCGTGGGTCCTGAGCGGAGAGTCCGGAGGCGATGACGAGAACATCGCCGAGCACATTTTCCTCTTTTGCCTGAATGAGCATCCGGGCGACCGTGGGATCGACGGGGATGCGCGAGAGCCGGCGGCCGAGCTTTGTCAGCCGGTAGGCATCCTCGTTGACGCTTTCATCGTCCGAAGTGACAGCGCCGAGCTCTGCCAATAGTCGATACCCGCCCGTAATGGCATTTTCGGTTGGTGGTTCGATGAAGGGGAAGGTGCGAATGTCTCCGAGTTTGAAAGACATCATGCGTAGAATGACGGAGGCTAAATTCGAGCGGTGAATTTCCGGCGTGTTGAATTCAGGCCGCGCGTTGTAGTCCTCTTCTGAATACAGGCGGTAGCAAGTGCCGTTGCTGATGCGACCGCAGCGGCCTTTTCGCTGCTCGGCGCTGGATTGTGCGACTGGTTCTATCGGTAGGCGCAATGTGCGGGAGTGGGGGCTATAGCGGCTGATACGCGCTAAGCCGGTATCCACGACATAGCGTATGCCGGGCACTGTCAGTGAGGTTTCCGCGATATTGGTTGAGAGTATGACGCGTCGCTTGCCTTTCGGATGAAAAATGCGTTGTTGGTCGTCCTTGGCCAGGCGGCCGAAGAGTGGTAGCAGGTCGCAGCGTCCGGCCGGACTGCCTTCCAGTTGGCGACGCAGTTCATGGATGTCGCGCTCGCCGGGAAGGAAGACGAGGATGTCGCCTTCTCTATTCTCCTGCAGAATTTGGTTTATGACCTTGTCAGCTGCATCGATGTAATCGAAGTCCTTATTGCCCTGCGCGAGCTCTTCCACGGGTCGATAGATCATCTCGACTGGATACATGCGCCCCGACACTTCGATAATGGGTGCGCCGTCAAACGCCTCAGCGAAGCGCGCAGTATCGATGGTTGCCGAAGTGATAACGATTTTCAGGTCTTTGCGGCGTTCAGTTAAATTTCGAAGGCAGCCAAGAATAAAGTCGATGTTCAGGCTTCGCTCGTGGGCCTCATCGATCACGATCGCTTCGTAGCCACGCAGCATCGGGTCATCCTGGAGCTCATTGAGCAGGATGCCGTCAGTAATGACTTTGATAATCGAGTCCTTGCGTGTCTCATCCGTGAAGCGAATCTTCGAGCCGACCTCCTGGCCGTAGGTGACCTGCAATTCCTCAGCGATACGTTGAGCGACTGAAAGCGCTGCGACTCTGCGTGGCTGCGTGCAGCCGATCCAACCATTTGCGCCGAGTCCGCACTCCAGCAGGAACTTTGGGATCTGGGTCGTCTTGCCTGACCCGGTCTCACCCGCGATGATCACCACCTGGTTCTCGCGTAGCGTGCGAATGATCTCCCCACGCCGCTGGTGAATAGGGAGGTCTTCTGAGTAGCTAGGCTGTGGTAGGGACTTCACGAACGTTTAATCCTGAAATGGGATATTGTCGGCGTATGATCGAAGAAGTCATGATGTTTAGTTCTTAGGTAAAAAGAATCCACGCTGCTGGTCGCTGATTTCCAGTTTGAGTCTCTCCATCACCTGCAGCATGTCCTCCCAGACCAAGCGCTTCTTCGCGTTGGGGTTACTTTGTGATTCAGCCCTTAAGAGGTAAGATGGGTGAAAAGTCACCATAAGCGGGATGTCTTCAAAGCTCTGCCATGTTCCACGTATTGAGCCCATTCTCCGTTTCGTGTCTGGCCCCAGAAGACCGGTGACAGCAGTATTGCCGAGCGCGACGATGACCTTCGGCTGCACGATTTCGATCTGAGCCTTAAGGTAAGGCATGCAAAAATTCATCTCTTCAACTGTCGGCGGACGGTTGCCATAGGGTTTATTATGCTCCGGCCGCCAGTTGAGAATATTAGCGATATAGACCGCGTCGCGTTGCAATCCCATCGCCTGTATAATCTTGGTCAACAGCTGGCCGGCTTCTCCTACAAATGGCTCGCCCTCAAGTGCCTCATCCGCGCCCGGTGCCTCGCCGCAGAAGAAAATATCCGCTTCTGTGTTGCCGCTGCCGAAAACAACTTTTCCGTCTTCGCCTAAATGCTCATTGCAGGTTGGGCAGGTTTCGACTCGTTCCCTGAGCCAGGCGAGTTGTGTCGCCGTATCACCTGATGGCAGTTCAAACTCCGGAAGTGAATCGGGAAGCGGCTTGCCGCGGGCAGGTGCCGTCTCGGTCTTAACGGATTTCGGATTTTCGCTCTTTGTTTCTTTCTTGCCCACGAGTTCTTCCAATTCGCTGATCGGTCCGGTGGGTGCCGCTGGTTTCTCTGCTGGCTTGGCCCCAACAGATTTAGGTTCTGATGATTCCGATGGTTCTGACGATTGCAGCAGCGAAAGCGTCGACTCATCCACATACACGTGACCAAGTCCTTCCTGCTGCAAACGACGCAGTTCTTCGTTTATGGCTGTTAAGGCATCCGACATGCCTGTAAGCTGGCTAATTGCAAAAGACTCGTCGAGTCAGTTTTCGATTTTATGCCCAGGCATTCTATTTCGTATCCCGCGGGTCGAGTGCGTCACGCAGTCCGTCGCCCATGAAGTTGAGGGCGAAGATTGTCAGCGAGAAGAAGAGCCCCGGAAAAATGAGCAGCCAGGGGTAGATATCGAGCTTCAGAGAGCCTGAGTGGATGAGCGTGCCCCATGAACTCATGGGTGGCTGCACGCCGAGTCCCAAGAAGCTGATGACGGATTCGAGTAATATAACCGACGGGATGGTCAGAGTCGTATAGACGATGACGGGGCCAATGAGATTAGGAAGTATGTGGCGCAAGAGGATAAGGCTGTGTGAAACGCCGCTTACGCGGGCCGCGTCGATGAAGTTCAACTTGCGCAGAGCCTTGGTCTGCCCACGGACAATCCGTGCCATGGTCAGCCACTCGACTAAACCGATGGCGAGGAATATGAGCAAGACACTGCGCCCGATCCAGACTGTGAGCAGGATGACGATGATGGTGAATGGTAGAGCGTAAAGCGCATCCACGAAACGCATCATTAGGCTCTCCGTGCGTCCGCCGGTATAGCCTGCAATCATACCGTATGTCACGCCAATGAGGAGTGCGACAATCGTGGCGGCAAAGCCGACGCCGATGGAGATGCGGCCGCCGACTAACGTGCGCACCAGGACATCGCGGCCCAGGTCATCCGTCCCGAACCAGTGATGCGCGCTTGGCGGCTGAGCACCGTAAGCGAGGTTAGTGGTTTCGTAAGAGTGGGGGCTGAAAAGTGGCCCGATTAAGCATAATAAGCAGACAGCGGCAAAAATGAGACCGCCGAGCTTCGCCATGCGATTTTGGCACAGTCGCTCCCAGGCATCGCTTCCCAGTGAGCGTGCTTGGCTGGCGGCTTGCTCTCTTTTACCCTTAGTCATTTCGAGTGCGTGGATTCATCCACTGTTGAATGAGATCCACCAAAAGGTTGAAGAAAATGATGAGGACGGCGTAGAAGAGGACGGTGCCCATAACCAGCGTATAGTCACGGTTGAAGGCGGAGTTCACAAAGAACATTCCGAGGCCGGGTATGAAGAAGATGGTTTCAACGATGAAGGAGCCGCTGATCAGGCCTGCCACGGCTGGCCCGAGATAGGCCACTACGGGGTAGAGGGCATTACGCAAGCCGTGGCGCAGCACAACGAGGCGTTCACTCAGGCCCTTCGCCCTTGCGGTGCGTATATAGTCGTTATGCATTGTATCCAGCATGCCGCTTCGTGTCAGTCTAGCGATGTAGGCACCGTAAAAAAGACCCAGTGTAAGCGAAGGGAGAAAACGGTCGCTCGGCACCGACCACCCGAGGGGATTGACCCACCCGAGACCGGAGCTGAAGACGAGTATAAGCAGTGGTCCGAGCACGAAGGTGGGTAAGCAGATGCCGAGCATCGCCACGCCCATCAAGACCGTTTCGGAGGGCTTGCCGTGTTGCAGTGCCGCGATGATTCCAAGCGGTATGCCAATGCTGATCGCGATGATTAAGGCGATGCCACCCAATTCAAGTGAGATGGGAATACTTTGCCAGATGATCTCATCTACTTTCCAACCGGTGTATTTGTAGGAAGGCCCGAGGTCTCCCTGTAGGATGTTTCCGAGGAACCGGAAGTATTGCTGGTAGAGTGGCAGGTCTAATCCATAGTGCGCTTCGATCTCAGCTTTAACCTCCGGCGGTAGCGGCTTTTCATCGTCAAAAGGTCCGCCGGGTGCCAGGTGCAACAAGACAAAGGTCAAGGTCGCGATCAGCCATAGTGTGGGTATGGCTTGAAGCAGACGTCTGGTGATCAAATTAAACATTGGTTGATGGCGGATGATGCGCCTTTATTAGTCATCATTGCATTAATTAGTCATCAGGCGTCAGCCTAACCGATTGATAGGGATGATAGTCGAGGATGTTGGCATGCCAGCCTTGCACGCTTGGGTGAATAAGCCGGCTGGTGACATAGAAATAGATCGGCAATACGGGGAGTTCATCAAGGAGAATGGCTTCGGCCTCCTGAAAGATTTCGAAACGCTTCTTCGGGTTCAGTTCGCGGGCGGCACTATCGATTAAATCGTCATACTTTTCGCTTTTCCACTGGGTGTGGTTGTTGCCGTTATCAGATTCACCCAGACTCAGGAATGTATTTGGGTCGTCGTAGTCGCCGAACCATGCAGCGCGCAGGATGTCAAACTCACCGGCCTCGCGGGTCGATAGATAGACCTTCCATTCCTGATTGTAGAGGTTCACGTCGATTCCGAGCTCTTTTTTCCACATCTGTTGGATGGCTACGGCGATGCCGCGGTGCGCGTCGCTGGTATTATATAAGATCTCGAACGTGGGGAAGTCTTTACCGTCAGGATAGCCCGCTTCGGCTAGCAATTGTCGGGCAAGGTCCGGGTCATAAAAGACTCGCGATCGGGTATTGTAGCCACCGCCTGTATTGGGTGGAGTGAAGTGATAGGCGGGTTTTTGTCCGGCTTTAAGGACGTGTTCGACGATGTCTTCCCGGTTGATCGAGTAAGCCAGCGCTTTACGCACCTTCGGGTCATTCAGGGGCTCGCGGGAGGTGTTGAGCATATAGTAATACACACCAAGCGCAGTATCGAAGCGCATACGTTCCGGCATATTATCGCGATACCAGGCGATGCGGTGGGGGAGCACCGTCGAGGTCAAGTGCAGGTGCCCCGCCCGAAAAGCGCGTTCCTCGGCATCCACCTGAATGGGTAGGAAGTGCACGCCATTCAGCCAGACCGAATCAGGGTCGCGGTAGAGCGGGTTCTTCTTGGCGAATATGGAACTATTGATGCGCCAGCTCTCTAAAGTAAAAGGACCGTTGCCCACGAAGTTTTCCGGTTTGGTCCAATCCGAAATACGTTCCGTCATGCCCCCGTGCTTTTCAATGGTGGGGGGGTGGACCGGCCACCAGGTGTAGTGTGTGAGCAGACTGAGAAAATAGGGAGTGGGCTGATTGAGTTCGACAACCAGCGTGGCCGCATCCGGTGCGCTTACACCGACCTTAGAAAAATCCTGCAACTCTCCACGGTAAAACGCCTCCGCATTCTTCATGTCGAAGAGCATATAGCTATATGGTGCGCCCAAGCCGGGTGAGAGAATTCGCTCAAACGAATAAAGAAAATCCTGCGCGGTGACAGGATCTCCGTTCGACCATCGTGCCTCCGGATCGAAGTGGAAGGTGTAGGTCTTGCCGTCTTCTGTTAACTCCCAGCTTTTGGCGACCCCGGGTTCAATAGTCGATGTTTCGCTATTAAATGTCGCTAGGCCTTCATACAGCGCCGTCGTTACATGCAGCTCAGTTAGACCGGTAATCAGGTGCGGGTCGAGGCCGGCAGGCTCAGTGCCTATTCCGAAGTAAAGTTCACGAGCCGCGTTGCCCCTTTCGACATTCGTCTGACGCGTATCACAGCCACAAAGCACGCAAAGAGCGCAAAGGAGGACAGTGATTCGAAGAAGCATTCAGGTATTCAGGGAAACTTGCGCAGTAGGGCAATTGCAAAAGGTAGCGCAGCCGCGTCCCGCGGCGCACCGATGCTGGCGAGATGGTGCGCATGTGAGAACCGGCCTCGTTGTACGCGAGATGTGCTTGCGAGCTTATCTGGCGTTTGTGTATTTGTGGGGACTGGCGAGGGGTTTTGAACGTTCGTGCGGCGCGGGACGCGCCTGCGCTACCTCTGGTTTAGGAAATCAGTTTCATTCCAGATGTAGGGCCAATCCATGGCTTCGTCTACTAGACCGGCTCGGACTGGATTCTGGCGGAGTAGTAGGGCAATTGCAAAAGGTAGCGCAGCCGCGTCCCGCGGCGCACCGATGCTGGCGAGATGGTGCGCATGTGTAAGCCGGCTTCGTTGTGCGCGAGATGTGCTTGTTAGCTTTTCTGGCGTTCGTGTATTTGTGGGGACTGGCGAGGGGTTTTGAACGTTCGTGCGGCGCGGGACGCGCCTGCGCTACCTCTGGTTTAGGAAATCAGTTTCAGTCCAGATGTAGGGCCAATCTATGGCTTCGTCTACTAGGCCGGCTCGAACTGGATTCTGGCGGAGTAGTAGGGCAATTGCAAAAGGTAGCGCAGCCGCGTCCCGCAGCGCACCGATGCTGGCGAGATGGTGCGCATGTGAGAACCGGCCTCGTTGTACGCGAGATGTGCTTGTTAGCTTTTCTGGCGTTCGTGTATTTGTGGGGACTAGCGAGGAGTTTTGAACGTTCGTGCGGCGCGGGACGCGCCTGCGCTACCTTTGTTTTAGGAAATCAGTTTCATTCCAGATGTAGGGCCAATCCATGGCTTCGTCTACTAGACCAGCTCGGACTGGATTCTGGCGGAGGTAGTGCGCCTTTTCTTCAAGTGCATCTTGGTTGCGGATGCGGTGTTCGAAGAAGCCCTCCTGCCAGTCTATGCCTTGGTTCTTCTTTAAGTAACTTTTCCAAGGAGAAATGATCTGCGACATCGTATAGCTTGCCGTGTTGAGCGATAGCAAAGCGTGTAAATGGTCAGGCATGACGACGAAGAGCTTAGTCCACCATTTTCCCAGATCGTTGTAATATTGGACGGCCTCTTTGATGGCTTCAGTCGTCTCTTGTTTCGCGAGCGTATTCGCGCCCCGGCGTTTGCAGTTGATCGTGATAAAATAGGTTTGGCCGTCTTTCACCCATGGCGGTATGCCGTGCTTCAAGCGCTTACGGTTAATGCCAGTCATCATACAAAATGTTCGTAATGAAGTGTGGTTTACTGGTAGCGCAGCCGCGTCCCGCGGCGCACCGATGCTGGCGAGATGGTGCGGATGTGTAAGCTAGCCTCGTTGTGCGCGAGATGTGCTTGTTAGCTTTTCTGGCGTTCGTGAATGCGTGGGGACTGGCGAGGGGTTTTGAACGTTCGTGCGGCGCGGGACGCGCCTGCGCTACCATTCTAATTATCGTCGTGGATTCCCAGCTTCTGGCGGATTTCCGGGAACTCGCTCAGTTCAGCGAGGAATTCATCGACGGAAAAGTCGGCTACCATGAAATCTTCATATTCAAAGGTTGGTGTCTTGGTCTGGCCGCTCACGGCGACCATGGCATCCATGTCTTTTGGACTCTCGTTGACGTCGCGGATGTCGATGTCGACGCCGTTACTGTTAAAAAAGGAAAGTGCTTCGCGGCACCAGGGGCAGCCGGATTTAATATAAAGGATAGGGGATGTCTTTTTACTCATAAGTGAGAGTCTAATCTACCTAGCTTCAGCCTACTGACAACTCATTTTAGCGGCTTCCGTGGCTTTAAATTTTCGCTGTGCGCTTGCGTGCCACGATCTAATCGTCTATAAGCTGCGCTTTCTTCCACATGAGCCAATCAAAACCACCGCAGACAGAGTCCATCATTGTTAAGGGTGCGCGGGAGCATAATCTTAAAAACATCAATCTGGAGATACCACGCAACCAACTGGTGGTCATCACTGGAATGAGTGGCTCGGGTAAGTCGTCTCTGGCGTTCGACACTATTTACGCTGAGGGTTATCGGAAATACATCGATAGCCTTTCGACTAAGGCGCGCATGGTGCTTGAGCAGATTCCCCGGCCGGATGTGGATTTTATTCAAGGTCTGTCTCCTGTTATCGCGCTGGAACAACGCTCCGGAGGCGGCGCGAATCCACGCAGCACCGTGGCGACCGTAACGGAGGTTGCAGATTACGCTCGTGTGCTATGGGCCGTGTGCGGAACCGCCTACTGCCCGGACGACGGTGGTCTGATCGAGCGGCGCTCAATGGACGACTGCCTGGCACGCGTCTTTGCAGAGCCGGAAGGCTCCCGCCTGATGATTCTTGCGCCTTGGATGTTGGCTAAGCCAGCCATTCTGCGCGGGGAACTGCCGAGGCTACAGCAGCGAGGCTTTCAACGCGTTCGTCTCAACGGTGAAGTGCGTCGTCTTGACGAGCACGACCTGATCGATTCGAAGGCCAAAGAGATTCGTGCCGAGATCGTAGTGGATCGCATCGTCCTTCGTGATGATCAGCGCAGTCGACTTGCCGATTCGCTGGATCTGGCCTTCAGCGAGGGCGATGACCGTGCCATTATATTGATTGAAGATCGCAAATCTGGCGACTGGCGTGAACTGGCATTGAGTAACCGCCTGTCCTGTGTGAATTGCGGCACGATTTACGAGCCGGTTTCGCCGAGGCATTTCTCGTGGAACCATGCTGAGGGTGCCTGCGCCGAATGCGGCGGGTTAGGGGAGACGCTGCAGTTTCAATCCGAACTTCTCGTGCCCGATACTTCAAAGTCGGTAAAGAATGGAGCCATCAAACCATGGCGCCTCGGTTCGAAGCAGATGATCATCAAGCGCAACGCGATTATGAAACAACTCGCCGAGCAGTTGCCCTATGATCCAACGCTACCTTGGGACGAATTGGACCCAGAGGTCCGTGAGCAAATTCTCCACGGCACCGGCAATCGGCTCTTCAGCTTCAAGCTCAAGGGTGGCAACACCAAGCCCGAGTCGACGACCTTCGGTGGAGTGCTCGCCGACTTGGAACAGACCCGACGCAACACATCGAGCGACGGCTTGCGCGCCCGCCTCATGGCCTACCAAACCAGTAGCACCTGCGCGACCTGTTCCGGTCGCAGACTTCAAGCATCAAGCTTGAGTGTCCTGATCGAAGGCATCGCTGTGACCGATTTCCTCAACATGTCGTTGCAAGACGCCAGCGGATTTGTCGCTAAGGTCAAAGGTGATGAAAAATACCGCACTGTTTCGGATGCAATTAACGGACTCGAATCGCGACTACGCTTTCTCAACGAAGTCGGCCTCAGCTATCTCACACTGAACCGCAGCTATCGAACCCTTAGTGGTGGAGAGGCTCAACGCGTCCGCTTGGCAACACAGCTCGGGATGTCCTTGCTGGGTGTCGTCTATCTCCTCGACGAACCGAGCATCGGCCTGCACCCGATTGATAATCGGCGCTTGATTAAGACCCTCGTAGGCTTACGCGACCGCGGCAACTCCGTCGTGGTCGTCGAGCACGATGCCGAAACGATGCGGGCCGCCGACCATCTGATCGAACTTGGGCCCGGTGCGGGTGTCGAGGGTGGCGAACTCATCTTTGAGGGTAAGCCGAAGGCATCCTACAAATCAAAGACCAGCCGTTCAGGTCAGTTCCTCAGTGGGGCGCTCAGCGTCGATAAAAATGCTAAAACCCTTCGCCCCAGTCAGGACGTGCTCCGTATTCTAGGCGCAACCGAGCATAACTTAAAGAATGTCGACGTCACTTTACCTGTCGGGCTTCTCACCGTGGTCTGCGGTATTTCCGGTTCGGGCAAGAGCACTTTGATTAATGATATTTTGGCTAAGGCCGCTGCCTTTAAGCTCAACCGCGCCAAGAGTATCCCCGGAAAACACAAGAAGATCGAAGGACTGGATAACTTCTCCGCCGTCGTGCGCGTCGATCAGGAGCCGATTGGCCGCAGTCCGCGCTCCAACCCAGCAACCTTCACCAAGCTCTTCGATCAACTGCGTGATCTCTTTTCAAAAGCGTCACTCGCCAAGATCCGGGGGTATAAGCCGAGCCGATTCAGTTTCAACGTCAGCGGCGGTCGTTGTGAACGCTGCAAAGGCGACGGCGTGATCAAACTCGACATGCAGTTTATGGCCGATGTTTACAGCGAGTGCCCAAGTTGCCACGGCCGCCGCTACAATCGTGAGACACTCGACGTGCGCTTCAAAGGCTACAGCATCGCCGACGTGCTGGACATGAGCGTGAGTGAAGCCCTTCAAGCTTTTGGTAAACAACCGCGCATCGCCGAAAAGCTCCGCACCCTGAACGACGTCGGACTCGGCTACATCAAACTGGGGCAGCCCGCGACCACGCTCTCCGGCGGTGAGGCCCAGCGCATCAAACTGTCGCTCGAACTCAGCAAACGCCAGCAGGGCGAAACGCTTTACATCCTCGACGAGCCGACCACCGGCCTCCACTGGATCGATATCCAACGTCTCATGGACCTGCTTTTTAAACTACGCGACGCCGGGAATTCTATTCTAATCATCGAGCACGACACCGACGTCATCCGCATGGCTGACTGGATCGTCGAACTCGGCCCCGAAGGCGGACAAGGTGGGGGCGAACTGCTCTATTGCGGGGAGGCGAACAAGTTCCTAAATGGTAACGAGACCCCAACCCAGCAGGTGCTGTGACTCTTATATTAAGATTAGTTGAACCGTCATTGAATAGTGCTGGGATATATGGGACTTGGTCGCTGGGCGGACCGGATGGCAGGGGGCTGCCATCGCTACATCGTGCGATTTGGGTGAGTTTGCGGGAATGTAGTGGAGCCAGTCCTCTGGCTCATCCGTGGACTAAAATGCCTCGGCGTAGTTTCACAAAGACGGATCTTATGGCTCTTTAGTGGACATGAATATTTATCCAGCCAGTGATACTATATTTTCTAGAAAAGCTCTAGAGTAGTGCCAACTATTCAAATAATCGAATGCCAAGTATTGGTGCACGGCTGCAATCATCCAGAAGGTAATCTGATATTTGGTTTTGGATATTTTGTGCCTCAGGAGCCTTTGGGCTACGAAGGCTGCGCACCAGCCGCCGGCGAATTCAAGCGCATGTAGTGTAGTCTCCGGTGTTCTCCATTTATCACGCTTGGCCTTTCTCTTATCGGACCAATACGCATAATACGTGATCACTGAAATCGTAACCACATAAACAATGATAACTTTGAGATTCGTGCTTTTGCCCAGTTGCAGCACGGCCAGCGCAGGCAGGATGGTCAGCAAAACGGCGAATATCTTTGCGGTGAATTGAAAAGAGCGGCTTCCTTTTGGCTTATGTGCTTTGTGCTGAGTCATTCCATTTCCGGCTGATTGTAGTCAAGGTAAGCGCTTCTAGCGAAAAAGGATACGTCCATCGCATCACTGCTTCGGAATCTCATTTAGCGTATACCAAATATCGCCCGACCAAATCGTTTCGCCTTCGGACGAAAGGGGGTCGGTGCGCAGGTGAATGACGTAGCCCTGCTTGAGGCCGGGGACAGTGAGGCGGACGGAAAGTCTATCGTCCGAGGCGACGGCCTGTGTGACCTCCAATTCTCCAGGGTCAACCTTTGGGCCACCGTATTGGCGGGTGGCACGGTAGGTCCATTGTTCGAGGGCATAGCTAACCGTCTCTTCAAGAATTTGCTTGGGCACGGGCTTGGTGAAGCGGACAACAAAGCCGTCCGGTGTTGCGGCCATGTGATGGATTTCGAAGGCGCGTCGGCCTGTCGGGGTGAGGCGTTCGAGGCCTTGGTAAGTGGGCCGATTGTTATTCTTCGGGTCTTTCCAATACCATGAGCGGGCGTGGCGGCCACCGATGCCTCCGGCGTAGAGTGACCCGTCGGGCCCGAATAAGATGCGGTTCGGTCCCGCTTCGAGCCCCTGAGTGAAGCGCATGATGCAGCCTTGATAGATGTCGTTGACCTTTTCGAGATAGGCGCGGTTGATGCCGCCGTAGCGCATGTCAGCCACTGCGAGCTGACCCTCGAATTCGTGCCCTTTCGGAAACATCAAAATCTGGGTGGGGGAGTTGGCGATTTCATCCTGTGGAAGTTTGATTGCAGCCTCGGTCACGCCCTCGGTGCTATGCTGTTTTTCGGGTTGGAAGGGTGAGGGGTGCGCCTTCGGTGGTCTGCTCGGTTGATAGAAACCATAGAAGTGTCCTTTCTTTACGTGGTTGATTTCGTTGGCTGGGGTCCAGTCGCCCTGATTGTCGATGACGAAGCACTCGCCTGCCGCATTCAACCCGAGGCCGTTGGGTGTGCGGTGACCTCCTGTGATGATTTCTATATTCTCGCCGACAGGTTTGCTTAAATCAATCTTCCAGACTGAGCCATGGTTTGGTGGGTTACGCCTCAAACCTAAGCCCGTGCCGCGAGACATATAGAAGTAGCCGGGGTGTTCGGGTGTTGGTCCCGGCACCCAGGGCAGTCCGGCGGAAATCTGATGAAAGTCATTGGTCTCCCAGCCGGTTGCGATGACGGACTTATTCCATTTGCCGGTAACGGGGTCGAAGGTGAATTTGCTCAACTCGTTGCGCTGGCTGACATAGATTGCGTCGTCGAGAACGTGGGTGCCGGAGGGTTCGAAGAGTCCCTCGGCAATCTTCTCGCCCGTGATTTCTGCAGGGTCGTCGCTCTCCGGATTTGTAATGAGCCAGAGCTCGCCGTTTGGCTCTTTAGTCGGGTGAGGACCTTTGAGGGTCTGCGCATCGAAGCGGGCTACGACGAGGCGACCGTCCGAGAGCATGCCCAGTCCGCCGACCGGCATCTCCATGTCGCCGGGACGAATGTTGGTCAACCGATAGCCGGGGTGGAGCGAGTCGAGCTTTTTACCCAGGCCCGGTCGTGCCTCCTTGCCCGACAGGGCTTTTACGCCGCTCTGGGTCGGGCGAAAGTAAAACTTCGGTGCGAGCAAATACCTCGTCGTAACCGGTGAAGCCATGTTCGGGCGGCGCGGTGATTTCCAAGTCAGTGCGATGGGCTTGTCTTTGTCCTTGGCGACAATCTGCATCAGCCTGAAGGTCTTCCAGCCACCGGATAGCATCACAGCTTCACCGTCATGAATCGCTTGGCCTCCAATGTCGAAACTCACTGGAGCAGTCGTGTTGAGCGAAAAGATATAGCTGCCTTCGGTAGGAATACGAATCCAGCCGGCCCATTCTGCAATGTATTGGCCGGTGATTTTTTCGTCTTTTCTTTCGGTGATCTTTTGGTTGTCTCTGAAAACCGTGTCGGGCTGCACCTCGAGGCGTGGCACAGTGAAGTCGACGTTAGCCGAAGCGCTGGGGTCGATCACGAATGGGTCGTCTACCTTTTCAAAATTGTCGCCTATCCAGTAAATGCGTAGGCCCAGCCCCGGCTCGGTCTCCAATTCATCTGTCTTCGGTAAATCACCTGCCAGCACCTTGGCCGACGTGCCTGCAAAAATGCAGAACCATAGGAATAGTAAACTTGCGAAAGCTTTAGGCATAAAAGTTTTCAATATCGAAGAAAGACTACTCGATTAGGGCGATCTTAATGTCGATGCCCATGGGTGCCTGCGCATCGGCACTTAGTAATTCCTCTGCCATCAACTGGCGCATATTCTTCAATAATTCAGGACGGCTTGGGGCGAGGTTTTCATTTTCGTAAGGGTCTTTGGCTAGATCGAAGAGTTCAAAGCGTTTATTATTCTCCCTCATTTGATGCCAGATGAGCTTGTGATGACCATCGATCAGCACGGTGAAATAGCTGCTGCGATGGGAGTGGGGGAAGTGCATGAGAAAGCGTTGCGGCTGGACGGCGGCTGCTCCGGCGAACCAGCGCCACAAGCTACTGCCATCCAGGGTGTGGCCATCCGGCACCTCGACTTCGACTAAATTCAGCAGCGTGGGAAATAGATCATGCACGCTAGCGATTTTTTCAGGGTCGAAGACATCCTGCTGGATTGGAAATAGCTTTTGAATATGCATGTCTTTGCAAGGTTTGGCCCAGGCGACGATGAATGGCACGCGCATGCCACCCTCGTAGTGGGTTCCTTTCTTGCCACGTAAGGGAGCGGAAGAGGCGTGGCCGTGAACACTGCCCATGGGCGCATCACCGCCATTGTCGCCGAGAAAGATAACCAGTGTATTTTCCGAAACTCCAAGCGAGTCGATGTGTGCCATCAAATCGCCCAGCGACTTATCGATACCTTCGACCATGCTTGCGTAAGCCGCTTCTTTGTTGCTGTAGCCTTCCTTCGCTTCATACCGACTCACGAAGCGCGGATCGGCATGGAATGGCGAGTGCACCGCGTAATGCGACATGTAGGCGAAAAAGGGTTGTTTGGCCTTCACGGTTGCGGTGATTTCTTTTTTCAGCTCAAGCGTCAGCGCCTCACTCAGATAAGTCTCGGCCCCACGATAGCTTTCCAGCCCCGGAACCTTATGAGTATTGCTCGTTCCACGCACATGCCCGTAGCCGTCCTCGCCATAAAAGCTGGAAGGCCGTCCGATGGAGCCACCAGCGATATTGACGTCGAAACCGATTCCGCGCGGGTCTTCGCTCTCTGAACCAAACGGCCCGAAATGACCCTTTCCGCAGTGGATGGTTCGATAACCAGCGGTCTGTAATAAGCGGGGCAGCGTTACGTCGTCTTTATTGAATCCGCTCCAGTTCCAGTCAGCCGGATCATGCTTGCCGCGATTGCGTCCTTTCGGACTGATCCATTGTGACGTCCGGTGGCGTGCGGCCGACTGTCCGTTCATGATAGAGGCGCGAGTCGGCGAGCAAACGCTGTTGGCGTAGAACCGGCTGGCACGGAAACCCTGTGCTGCCATTTTCTCCATGGCAGGCGTATGATAAAATTCGTTGAGTGGATGTTTTTCCGGGTTCCCCGAATCGTCCGCTAAAAATGGCAGAGAAGTATCCATCAGCCCCATGTCATCGATCAGAACTAATAATATATTAGGCCGGGGCACATCCGCGGCTGCGGATAACGCTGCAAAAAAGACGAGTAGAGATGATTTCTTCATCATGACAGGGGTGCAGCTCTCGGTTTTATACTTTTGAAATCAGGTTTTATGTGGCGTCCATCGTGCCCAGTTGCCACTGGGCACGGAATAAACTGCCGGCGCTCCGGTCAGAAGCATTTCACCGCATTCCACATGTCCTTTATACATGAGCTGCTGGATAAGGTTCTGTAGCACTATTGGGCTGAAGCCCGGCGTATGACTGGTTAAATAAACAAAGCAGGGTTGATCGCTAAGGACGCCTTTCACCAGCTTGAGTGTATCAAGCAGTGCCTGTTCGATTTTGTAGAGTTCGCCGCCTTTGCCGCGACCGAATGAGGGTGGGTCGAGGAGCACGGCATCGTAGCGGCGACCACGGCGCATTTCGCGCTGCAGGAATTTATTGACGTCATCAACGATCCAGCGGATGGGGTGCTCTTCCAGCTTGTTCAGCGTCGCATTCTCGCGTGCCCATTGCACCATGCCCTTTGAGGCGTCGACGTGACAGCAGTGAGCGCCGCCTTTTGCCCCGGCCAATGTCGCGCCGCCTGAGTAGGCAAATAGATTAAGGAAGTTGAGCGGCTCTTTACGCTTTGGGCTTTCGCTTTTGAGCGTTTCGGTGATCCAGTCCCACATGGAGCGCGTCTCAGGGAAGACGCCGAGGTGCCCGAAATCGGTGGTGGAAAGCTTCATCTTAACGCCATTGACCGTTACCACCCATGAGTCAGGCAGCTTATCGCGCCCTCGCCATTCAAGGCCTTGCTTGCGGGTGAAATGTGCGTCCGCTTCTTTCCAGAGCTTATGACTCTGGGGCGACCAGACAGCTTGTGCGCAGGGTCGGTCGAGGGTGATTTTGCCAAAGCGCTCCAGCTTACGGCCGTGGCCACTGTCAAGTAGTTCGTATTCGTTCATTTAAGTCGTTGCGCGGCCACGCCGTAACGCAGGTTGTAAAAGGAGTGGGTGACGCGCTCGCGCCCCGCGTGTTTGAGTAGGGAGATAATTGTGATCAGTGCGGTTGGTATGATGTCGGCGCGAGATGCGGGCAGGTGGGGCACAGTCAGTCGTTCGTGAAGCGGTAGGGCGCACAGCTGTTCTTTCAGGGCTTGAAGCTCATCAATATGTAGAACCGGATGATGTTCATTGATCTTCTGGCCTTTTTGTGCGGCCAGGATCGCGCGGCTGACGACGAAGGCTCCACCGGTCGCAACGAGTCGATTTTTCTTAGGAGTGAACTTGAAGTTGGATTGGGCGAGTTCGGCGCGAACGTAGGCGTCTATGGCCGTTTCAATGTCTCTTGTCATCGGTGCGTCACGGTTTGTCACGAAACGCTCCGTTAAGCGAACCGCTCCCAGACGTAAGGAAAGCGCTTGGGCGATTTCTGCCTTGTTGAAACGAATCAACTCCAGACTGCCACCGCCAATATCCATTTGGATGAAGTCCTCCGCCCCAGCGAGTTGAGGATCGCAGGCGAGGCCATGCCCGATGTAAGTGGCTTCCTCGGTGCCACTCAGTAAGTGGATATGGATCCCGGTCTTCTCAAAAACCATGTCGATGAAGTCTTGCCCGTTAATGGCATCACGCACCGCGCTGGTCGCGACGATGGTGACTTCTGACGGATCATACTCACGTGCGATACGAATCAATTGACAGATGGTATTGCAGCCTTCCTTCATCGCTTCATCTCCGAGCCGGGGCAAATTCTGGCTGATGCCCGTACTGATGCGCGTCTCGATAGTTTCGGTGAAGAGTGAGTTGATTCCGCTTTCATCGGATGCAGCCACAAGTAGCTTGATGGAATTACTCCCTACATCGATGACTGCTACCGGACCGGACATTTAATCATGGCAAGATGCGGAGGTGAATGCGTCAAGCGCGGAGGAGTTTAAAAAATATAAACTACCGAATGACGGGCCCTTCTGTGCCAAGTAGCCGCAGCGCTTCCGCTGCGTTTCAGGTCGAACCCGCATGGCCTATCTTCCGAACGCGAAGGCGTCCGGCTACATGTTGGTAGCCGAAGCCCTTTGGCTTTGGACGCATGTTAATGGGATTCGATCCTTCCGAACGCGAAGGCGTTCGGCTACGTGCCTGATTCCCTTTCTTAATATCAGTCGAATGTCTACTTTTTGTGCCGCACTAAGAATTGCTGGATTTCTTTCAGGCGCTTGAGCGGGTCTTTTCGTGTCAGCCGGGGAAACCGGCTGCCGGATTTGAGGAATTCCTTTCCAGGTAGTGGCTGGGCCAGTCTACAAATGAGGCGGTCAGCTTCGCTCTCGACGCGGCGGACGCCGGCGAGTTCGGCGAGCACGCGGATCTCGCTGACTGCGATCAGGGCCTGGGTGGAGGTTGGGAGCTTGCCGAAGCGGTCCTCCAGTTCGGCAGCGATCCCGCGGACAGCCTCGCGTTGTTCGGCGAGGGCCAGGCGGCGGTAAAGGTCGATACGTAGACGTGGCTCAGCGATGTATTCAGCAGGTAGGGCAGCCTCGATGGTATTAACCGGGCTGGAGTATTCAGCTTCTTTGATCGCGGCGAAACTGAAGGTGCCGCTTGTGCGGCGTGATCTACTGCCGCCTTCGCCGGTGGCGATGAAATCGAGTTTCACTTCGGCGCGGATACGGTCGGCACCGGCCTCGCCCTTGAGGCGGGCCACGCTTTGCTTGAGCAATTGGCAATAAAGCTCGAAGCCGATGCCGGCGATGTGGCCGCTCTGCTGTGAGCCGAGGAGGTTGCCCGCGCCGCGCAGCTCGAGGTCGCGCATAGCGATGCGGAATCCCGCGCCGAGTTGGTTGTGCTGCTTGAGGGCGTTGAGTCGTTTCTGGGCCTGGTCGACCAGCGCGGCGTGGCGGTGGAGCAACAGGTAGGCATAGGCCTGTCGTTTAAAACGTCCGACTCTGCCACGGATCTGATAAAGCTGCGCGAGACCGAAGCGGTCGGCACCTTCGATGATAAGGGTATTGCAGTTCGGAATGTCGATGCCGGATTCGATGATGGTGGTGCAGACGAGAACGTCGTAGTCGCCCGCTACGAATTTTGTCATGATCCTTTCCAGCTGGCCTTCCTCCATTTGACCGTGGCCGACGGCTACCTTAAGCCTCGGGTGCATGTCATTAATTTTAGCCGCGACTCCTTCGATGGTCGAAACCCGATTGTGCAGGTAGAAGACCTGTCCGCCGCGATCGGTCTCTGCCTGGATCGCACTTTTGATGAGTGCTTCGTCGTAGCTGCGCACGACGGTCTCGATCGGGCGGCGATCGACGGGTGGAGTTTCGATCACGCTCATGGCCCGCGCGCCGGCCATGGCGAGGTAGAGCGTCCGGGGGATCGGCGTGGCACTGAGTGTGAGGATGTCCACATCGGTGCGAAGTTTCTTAATTGTCTCTTTCTGCTTCACGCCGAAGCGTTGTTCCTCATCGACGACCAGTAGCCCCAGGTCCTGAAAATGCACGTCTCGGCTGAGCAATCGGTGCGTGCCCACAACGATATCGATACGCCCCTCGGCGATTTGGGCGATGATCTCCTTGTTCTGCTTGGCTGAGCGGAATCGGCTCACCATGTCGATAACGATGGGGTATTGCGCCATGCGCTCGCGGAAGGTGTTGAAGTGCTGCTGGCAGAGCACAGTCGTCGGCACCAGGATCGCAACTTGTTTGCCTGCCAGCACAGCTTTGAGCGCAGCACGAATGGCGACTTCTGTCTTGCCAAATCCGACGTCGCCGCAAATGAGGCGATCCATCGGTAGTTCTTTCTCCATGTCTTCCTTCGCCGCGTCGATGGCGCGGAGTTGATCGGGTGTTTCTTTAAAGGGGAAGGCCGACTCGAAGTCACGCTGCCAAGGGTGGTCCGGTGGGAAGGCGTAGCCCCCGGATTGCTCCCGCTGGGCGTGGAGGTTCAGCAACTCGGCTGCGTAGTCGAGAGTGGCCCGTTCAGCTGCGCCGCGTGTTTTATCCCAGGAGGCACCGCCGATTTTTCCGAGCTTTGGCTGGGCTTTGGTCAGCCCCACGTAGCGCGTGAGCAGGTGCGATTCGTGCAGCGGCACGTGTATGGTCATCTGCTCCGCGAACTCCACTGAGATGACTTCCTTCGTGCCACCTTGTATTTCGAGCAGAGTGAGCCCCCGGAAGAGGCAGATGCCGTGCTGCAGGTGGACGAGGGCGTCACCGTCGGCCAATTCAGTAAAGTCGAGGAGTTGATCCACCTGTGAAATAGTGGGCCGGGCCCGGTCTCTCTTGGCTGATACCTTGCGCTGCCGACGCCCGAAATACTCAGTGTCGGTGATGACGACAAAACCTTGTTTCTTCTTGGAGTTGAAGGCTGAGAGGGATAACGCGGGAGGGACGAGCTCCGTCTCGTCCGCGCTCTTGCCGTCGATATCACCCTTGCCATCGAAGTCCGGACGGAGCCGGACCCTCCCGTTGGCTTTTCCTTCGAGTGTCATTTTTTTACAAATAAATCCGCCGCTGATCGTTCCGTTCAGGAAAGTTGGCTTCAGCTTTTCCGTGACTGGATTGTCAGCCAGTAATTCTTTGATGCGCTTGGTTTCGCTTTCGCCTGCAGTCACAAAAATGAGATCCAGCTTAGCTTTGTGCCAGTCTTTGAGTTGCATCTCGAACTTATGGCGGGTGCTGTTCTCAGATTCGAAACGGTCTTGGCCGATTTGGCTGGCGTCTGTGTGGAAGCGGTAATTCTCCGTCGCTTCGGTGGATAAACTGATGCGATCGGCGCTTTCGAACAACTCGTGCTCAGTGTCGACTTCGCAGATACAGGACATTTGGTCACTGTAGTTGTCACGTTTGTTCAGTAGTTGATAGAATGAACGAAGCGACTGGCTGGTCTTCAACTTTTCAAATCGGTAAGGGTGCTCTCGAACCAGCAGGGAGGGCTCTTCCAGTATCCAATGGATAGCCGATTGGGGCAGATAATCGATCAGTGCACCGTCGCGGGTCGTTTTTTTATCTGTCGCAGGGTTGGCTGCCGCGGGAACGGTGATGCCGGAAATGCTTTCAGCACTGCGTTGGGTAGTCGGATCAAAGCTACGAATGCTCTCGATTTCATCGCCAAAGAAGTCGATACGGAATGGCCGTGTCGCATCAAATGGGTAGATGTCGATCAAGCCGCCACGCACCGCGATTTGACCGGGGTGTTCGCAGAGCGCTTCCGAGTCGTAATTCAACTCGTCGGTTAGCTGTCGCTGCAGTTTCGCATAGTCGGTCTGCTCGCCGACCGTGAGCCGGATCTGGCGGCTTTCAAAGAGCGCTCTGTCTACACAGGGGCCAAGTAGCGCCTCGGGCGTGGTGATAAGTAGCCGCTGCCGATCATTCAATAAAGCGCTGAGCACGCTAAGGCGCTCGCAGATGCGATCGGTGCGCCGGTTGGCATCGATGTCGGGCGGTGGTTCTTCCGGGAGATAAAGAATTTCCAGATCTTCATTATTCCAGTCATTGTAGGTGCGCACCTCGGCCGCTAGTTCACCCGCACGTCGCGGATCAGCAACCAGGGCGACATGCGTTGAAGCGTTGTTCCCTCTGGCGATTGAGAAAAGGAGTGCGGCCCGGGCTTCGGAGCAGACTCCGCTATAGAGCTTGGCGACAGAGTCAGCCATGTGGTTCCACTTGCTTTAGGGCAACTTCTGCAGCAGCCATCTCTGCGGCTTTAATAGAGGTGCCTTCACCTTGGCCGATTTCGTTACCGTCCAGGGAAACGCTGGCGACGTAGCTACGCTTATGGTCAGGCCCTTCGGCGCGAACCATTTCGTAGTGCGGCACGCTTCCCGCGCGGTGCTTTTGTGTCCACTCTTGTAAGCGGCTCTTCGGATTTCGCTGATCTGATTCGGTGCCAATTGACTCGATCCTATTCGCAAAGATGCCCATCACGAACCCACGGGCAAGTTCCAGGCCGCCATCCAAGTAGACCGCTCCGACTAGGGCCTCCAGCACATCCTCCAACATTGAGGAGGTGGGCTCCGGGTGATGTTTGCGTTGGCTCTCGCTGACGTGGATGCGTTTCCCGAGTTCAAGCTCCCGAGCGATGGCTGCGAGAGTATGTCCGTTGACCAGCGAGGCTCGTGCCCGGTCCATTGCGCCCTCGTCTTTATCGGGTAGCAACTTGTAGAGCGCATCCGCGATGAGCAGGTCTAGAACCGCATCGCCTAAAAACTCCAGACGCTGGTTGTTGCCATGTTCCGCGTCGCAGCTTGGGTGGGTGTAGGCGAGGGTCTCAAGGGCCGGATCTTTGAAATTGTAAGTAATTGGCGAGGTTTTTGAGTTCATGACGTTAAAATTTTGGGTCAAACTGGTTTACGACTTGCGCCAATTCAACCTACACGGTTAAAGATATACATCATATCTCACTAGCTGCAATTGCCAGATTGTATTCCGTAATTTTCCTACCGAGCCTTGTCACAGAAAAAAACGCCGTCCGCCAAGACAAAGATCTTTGTTCTTGATACCAACGTCCTCCTTCACGACCCCCAGTGTCTCCGAAAGTTTGAGGATAATACATTGGCCATTCCGGTCGAGGTTCTTGAGGAGTTGGACGGTAAAAAGTCCGCGCCCGGCGAGCTCGGTTTTGCGGCCCGTAAGATCCATCGAGACTTACGTGCACTTTTTGATGACGAACTCGTCACGCCGCCTGAACTGAACGGGAAGGGTAGTTCCGCACTCAGTCGAGACCTACCGGATGGCGGCCGACTGATTGTGGTCATCAACGATTATTTTATCGGCGCAGATCGTGGTAGTGAAGGCATGAACCGCCTAAAGGCCACGCTTGTCGATATGGAGAAAATGGACAGTCGCATTTTGGCCTCCGTCTTTTTCCTGAAAGAAGTTTGCGAAGACTGCCGCGTTATCCTGGTAACAAAGGATGCCAACATGGCGCTCAAAGGTATTGCCCTCGGCCTCGAAGTGCAGGACTACATGAACGACAAGGTGACGGGTGCCAGGCTCGGTGCCAGTATCCAGTCGATCACTGTCGGCAACGAGGACTACGAGCGCTTTCTTGAGGAGCACGGCGTGGACCTTAGCCCTGAAGTGACTAGCCATCTCTTCATCAACGAATATATTTACATCACCAACGGTGAATTTAGTGAGCCTGCGAGATACCGGGGCGACGGCCAGATTGATGCACTCATACTCGGCAGCGATACCGGTGTAAAAATACCGAAGGGCATTAACATTCATCCGTTGAATGATGAGCAGCGTATGCTGATGGATGCGATGCTGGATGAGGATATCAAGCTCGTGACCTGCTGCGGTAAAGCCGGCACCGGCAAGACGCTTGTTTCGATCGCGATGGCCCTGTTTCAGACCCTCGGTGAGGATAATCTCTACGAACGTGTTTTCATTACCCGACCGCTTGTACACATAGGTAAGGATACCGGTGCACTCCCGGGCACACTCGATGAAAAAATGGCGCCTTACATCGCTCCCTTTTTTGATAACCTTGAAGTGCTCTTTAGTAACCGAAAGCTTTCAACAAAAGACGAATCCAGTAGCGATAAAGCAAGACTCGAACGCATCACTTCAACCAGAAAACGAAAGAAGGCGATGGCGAAATTCGCCGAGCAACCCTCAGTAAAGGAGCAGGACGACGACGAAGCAAACAGGCCTCGTAAACCATACCAATTCCTCTTCGACTATGGCATGGTTGAGGTTGAAGCCATGACCTTTATTCGTGGACGCTCGCTGGCGAACACCATCTTCATTATCGATGAGGCGCAAAATCTCACACCCCACGAGGCTAAGACTGTCGTCAGTCGCATGGCCCAAGGTTCGAAAGTCATCCTGCTCGGCGATCCCGATCAAGTGGATAGCATGTTTCTCGATGCTTGGTCCAACGGGCTCGTCCATACCGCGCAACGCCTTAAAGGCACCGATATTACCGCCCACTTGGAACTCACGACCGGAGTTCGCTCTGAACTCGCTGACTTAGCGGCAGACTTGTTGTAGGGTAGGCGGGTGTCCTCGGTTGCGGTTGGACTGGTCGCTCGAATTTCGGCGTTATTGCGCGCATACTCGTGGACAGAAATGTCCACCCTCCTGAATGTCCTAAGACGAGAGTAGTCGCAGTATTAATTAACGGAGCTGGGACATTTCTGTCCCATCGTTTGTAGTGATTTTACGTTAGTATATTACAGAAACAGGGTCGGCGAGGATAGAGCCGAATCGCGGTTACCCGTGGACAAGAGTGTCCACGCTCCTGGAAGTGCTACTCGAGCCGATCAGAGCAAATTCGTGGGTAAAACATCCGAATCTTCGAAGGAGTCTGAATCTTCGAGAAGCTGGGGGGCCTCGAGCTGCGCGCTGAAAGCGTCTAGACTTTTCAGGTCGATGGCCTCGCCGGCCAGATCAGCTTGGACGCTGAGTGCGAGTAGGGCGCAGGCTTTAGCCCAGTCTTCACGAGCGTTATAGTCGAGACCTTGGCTCAGCAGCTTAGGCAGCTTTTGCCAGAGCGTCTTCCACTCGGAGGTGTATTGTTTCGTTAGCGGATTTTGCACGGCGTGCCGCCAGAGCGCCAGTTTATGGGTGGCGGCGTCCGTTCGTATGTGTTGGCTGATGCGCCGGGCGAGCAAACTTAACAAGTGCGCCGGATCGGTTGGCAGCCCGTCACAGAGTTCATCGCAGTCGGGAAACCAGTTGCGGCTCTCGGCGACGCATTGGAGTAGGCCATCCAGATCGCCAAAATAACGGTAGATAAGGACTTTGTCCGCTCCGGCGCGCTGGGCTACGAGATTGACCCCGAGCTCGGCGCAACCCGACTCGGCAACCAGTTCAAGAACAGCGTCTTGAAAGCGTTGCTCAGTGTTGCTGCGCGAGCGTTTACGAACCATGCCGAAAGTATCCACTGAATTCTTTTGCTTACGCAAAACAAAATTTGCTCCAGCCATGCGCTGAGTGCTAGATCCAATGCTCTTAGTTCAGCTTATATGGGAACTGTTTGAACTTTCACCGTCTTAAGTTGGAGTCCCGTCTTTAGGCGGTCTTACACCAAAGAGAACACCGGCTAAAGCCGGAACTCCAACCCACTTAACCCACTTAACTAAGTGCCATTCGGGCTAGCGTGCTATTTCGTCCTGGCCGATGACGCGTAGCTGGTTTCGTCGAAGAGTGTCGGCCGCGAGGTCATTATCTTCCAAGCTGATCGCTAGCGCGTAGTGGCCATGCGGGCGAACGAGAAAGGGATAAATGTAATGGATGTTGATTTCGGCCTGAACGAGTGCACAGGTCACGGTCTTGAGAGCAGACTCTTCTTTGAGTTCCACCGCGATAAGCTCACTTTGCACAAAGGAGAACTGATGTTCGATGAGGAGTTTTTGCGCTTCCTGCGGATAATCGACAATGACGCGGATGATTGAGCTGTCAGTGGTATCCAGGACCGAGATAGCCATGACGTGGACTTCGTGCACGGCGAAGAGCCCAATGATTTCATTGAGCCGACCGACTTTGTTGTCGGCATGAATCGAGAACTGGATGACGGGCTCGTAGTGACCCGGATCACGCATAATATCCGCTGACATTCTGCAAACATAGGATTCAAGTCCGGCAATGCACGACTTTTATTTGACTGCGAAAGAGAAGAATAAACGCGAAAAGTTACCAGTCTATCTGAGCTTACGCGCGGTTTAGCGCTACGCGGCTTGATCTTAATTGCGGTTTACTCTACTAGCGGACAGAAATGTCCGCGCTCCGTTAAATACCATTTCAGACCAATTGGGCTGGCTTCTCGGGATGTGATTAAGATCGCTCCTTCGAGCGGCCTTACTCGACGTTCTGCACTTGCTCGCGGATTCGTTCGAGGCAGTTTTTACTCTCGATAACAGCGCGTGTAATCTCGATTTGGTTCGCTTTGCTGCCGACGGTGTTGAATTCGCGGTGTATTTCCTGGCAGAGGAAGTCCATCTTCCGGCCACATGCGCTGCCGCTGTCGCACAGCTCTTTGAACTGCTCGAAGTGGCTGGCGAGGCGGGTTATTTCTTCAGAGATGTCGCAGCGGTCCGCGAACAGGGCGACTTCCTTGAGCACGCGCTCATCACTGGGGTCGAGTTCGAGGTCGAGCTGGGCCAGTCGCTCAAGCAAGGCATTTCTGTAGTTCAAAACGGTGCCCTCCGCGTGGCTGGCGATTTCCTTCTGGATCGATTCGAGCTCCTCAATACGGGCCAGCAGGTCGGCTTTCAAAGCCAAGCCTTCTTTCTCCCGCATGGTGTTTAAGTCTTTTAGCGCGGCAATAAAGGCAGCCTGCAGGTCACTCTCCAAGTCATGCCAGTCGGGCAGGGACGTCTTTTCCGGCATGTTTTGAGCAATCCTTAAGATGAGGGCACCGTCGGCGTTGAGAGGGACATCATTCTTTTCGGCGAAATTCTTAAGTCGCTTGAGGGTTTGCTCCATCAGACTCTCGTTCCAGCCGAGGCTATTGCTATCCGAATCACTGGATTGGGCCTTGATACTGACATTCAAGCGGCCCCGTTCAAATTCGCCCTTCACCCATTCATTACACTTCTGGTCGAGGCCGGTCCATTCCCTGGGCCCTGACATATTAAGGTCGAGCGTCTTCCGATTGACGGAAGTGATCTCGATCTGAAGTTGAAGTTTTTGTGTGGGGGCTTCCTTAGTGCTGGAGCCATAGCCTGTCATACTGCGCATAGAGAGGTTCTAAGGCATCCTATTGAGCGGGAGCGATACATTTTTACCAATCGCTGCACTAGTTGAGGTTTTCGTTGCAATTCAGGGCGGGGGAAATTTAATCGCGCGCTTTTCTATGAAGATACTTATTGCAGACCGTATTTCGCCCATTGGCGTTAATTTATTTAAAGCCGAGGACGGCTTTGAAGTAATCGAAGCCTATGGATCCTCTCCTGAGCAGATTCTTGAACTCGTCAAGGATGTTGACGCCATCGCGGTTCGCTCCGATACGAAGATCACTGCCGAAGTGATCGCGGCTGCCTCCAAACTCAAAGTAGTCGGGCGTGCAGGTGTCGGTGTCGACAATATCGATATCGAGGCGGCGACCGAAAATGGAGTGATCGTGATGAATACGCCGACCGGTAATACGATCGCGACTGCTGAATTGACTTTTACGCACCTGCTGGCCGGCACGCGCCCCATAGTGCAGGCCTGTGCGACGATGCGTGACGGGGGCTGGGGCCGTAAGGAATACACTGGCTCCGAGCTCAACCAAAAGACCCTCGGCGTTCTCGGCATGGGCCGTATCGGCGCAGAGGTCGCCAAGCGTGCCATGGCCTTCCAGATGGATGTGCTAGCCTACGACCCCTATCTTACTGAGTCGCGGGCAAAGAGTCTTGGCGTGAAGCTCGCCACACTCGACGAGGTTATTGAAAACGCCGACTACATCACTGTGCACATGCCCATGACCACTGATACGAAGCATATGCTCAATGCTGATGCTTTCAGTCGCATGAAGGATGGCGTCCGCGTTTTTAACTGTGCACGTGGCGGCATCATCGAAGAAGCGGCGCTGATCGACGCGCTCAACTCCGGCAAGGTTGCGGCCGCTGGCCTCGATGTCTACGAAGATGAGCCGCCTGCTGAGGATAGCCCGCTACGCAGTATCAAAAACCTCGTCCTGACTCCTCACCTCGGTGCCTCGACTGTTGAAGCACAGGAGAACGTAGGTATCGATGTGGCCAAGCAAATGATCGAGACGCTTAAAGGCGGAATGGTCATCAATGCGCTTAATATGCCGTCCGTTGATCCTAAGGTCCTCGAAAAGCTAGCCCCCTACATGGAGCTTGGCGAGAAAGTGGGGACATTCTCTCAGCAGCTTGCCCCCGAGGGCGTCGAGAAGATCAGCATCCGCTACTACGGTAAAATCGTCGAACTTGACACCCTGCCATTGACCAATGCGGTCCAGCGCGGCTACCTCCGCGAAATCTCCGACAATGTGAACAACGTCAACGCGCCGAAGAAAATTGAGCACCTCGGCATCCAGTGCGAAGAGATCAAGACTTCGAACCACGATGAGTTCAATGAACTCATCGAAGTGCAAGTCGTCTGCAAAGGCGGTAAGACCCGCACCATCGGCGGCACACTTATCGGCAAAACGCAGCAGCCACGTATCGTCACCATCGACGGTCATGGCGTGGAGGTGAATACCGACGCGACGCTGCTTGTCCTCAAGAATAAGGACGTGCCTGGCATCGTCGGTTTCATAGGTCTCACGCTCGGCGAGGACCATTGCAATATCGCTAACATGTCGCTCAGCCGCGATAAAGGCGAAGGTTTCGCTGTCTCCGTCTTCGAGCTGGATACCGCTCCGTCCGAAGCCGCCGCTGAAAAGATCATCGCTAACGAAGCCATCGAGAAGTATCGCGTCATCAAACTCTAAACGGCCAGGTTCATTATCAGGTCTGGTCTAGTTCGTCTGTTTCCTGTTTTTTTGATTTCTGTAAATCATGTCCATCCTAGCAATCAGTCTTGTCTCTATCATCGGTTACCTTTTGGGCTCGATCAGCTTTGCGGTGATCATCTCGAAGCGGCATGGTGTGGACATCTTCAAAGCGGGGAGCGGGAACCCCGGCGCAACTAATGTTAAGCGCGTCCTAGGCTCGAAGTGGGGCAACCTGGTTTTTGTTCTAGATGCTCTGAAGGGGCTAGTCGCCGCAGGTTGGCCGCTCGTCGTGTTTTCTGAGAACGGTCTCCGTCTCGCAGTTATCGCTTTGATTGCTGCGATCATCGGGCACAGCTTCTCAGTCTTTCTCAAGTTTCGCGGAGGGAAGGGCGTGGCTACTACGATGGGTGGTTTGCTCGCCATTATGCCAGTCACACTTCTGATTGGCTTGCTTGTTTGGGTCTTTGCCTTTTATAGCACAAAGTTTGTTGCACTCGCATCTATTCTCTTTGCCTTCAGCCTGCCAATCAGTGCAGTTAACTTATATGGCAGCAGCGATCCTCGCTTCACACTTTCGATGATGCTCTGCGTCCTCATCTTTTTTCGTCACCGTTCCAACCTGAGACGCATGCTCAAGGGAAAGGAAAACAGCTTCAAAAAATAATGTCAGACAAACGAACAATTCGTATCGGGCTTCTTGGTTTCGGCGTCGTGGGCCAAGGGGTTTGGAAGAACATTGAAAAGAACCGTGCTGCTCTGGAGTATCGCTTGGGCGCGCAATTGGAGATTTCAGAAATCGTGGTCAAGAACCCCACCCGCGAGCGCGAGGTTAAGGTGCCCGAGTCTATTTTGAGCGTGGATGCGGGTCGTGTGGTTGATAATCCTGACATCGACATCGTCTGCGAGCTGATGGGGGGCACCGAGGAAGCCCTTGATTACACACGGCGCGCCCTCAAGCAGGGAAAGATCGTCGTTAGCGCCAACAAAGCACTGATCTGCGAGCACGGCGAAGAACTATTCCGTATCGCTCGCGAGAATCATGCGCACTACTTCTTCGAAGCATCGGTGGCTGGCGGCATCCCAATCATTAAGACTATCCGTGAAGCGCTGGTAGCCAACCGTTTCAGCCTCATCTATGGCATTCTCAACGGCACTTCTAATTACATTCTTACCCGAATGGAGCGCGAAGGTATCTCTTTTGATGAGACCCTGGTTGACGCTCGTCGCCTCGGGTATGTCGAGGCCGACGAGGCACTTGACCTCGACGGTATCGATGCAGCACATAAGGCCGTTATTTTAACTTACTTAGCACATGGCAAGTGGGTGAAGCTCGACGATATCATTTGTGAAGGTATCCGTGAGATCACTACAGAGGACATCCAAATTGCCAACCAGCTCGGTTTTAAAATTAAGCTGCTGGCAGTCATCGCGCGTGACTTCGTGGCCAATCAACTGTCTGTGCGCCTGCATCCCGCTTTGATCTCCAAGAAAGAAGTCATGGCCGGAGTCGACGAAGTGTATAATGGTGTGAGCGTGACCGGTGACGTCGTCGGCACTACGGTCTTGATCGGTCGTGGCGCAGGCCAGGATGCGACATCCAGTTCAGTGATCAGTGACATCGCCGATGCCGTCTTCATGTTGCAAGGCGCGACCGCGCCAGCCATTTCCAAAGAAGACGAAGCCGTTTATGCGCAACTCGCAGAAGGTCTTGAGCTCTCTAAGCCCGAAGACATGACTGGTTGCTATTACGTGCGCATCAGCGTCCGGGACCAAGAGGGTGTGCTCGCCAAGGTGACAGACATCATGGCCAAAGAGCACATCAGCATCTCTTCAGTGAACCAAAAAGAATTTGCCGACGGAACTGCGACTATCATGGTCACCACCCACCGCATCTGTGAAGGCGCACTAAAACGCGCCAAGCTCGCTCTGACCGAGTCCGACGCAGTCGTCGGCAAGCCAGTCAGTTTCCGGATATTTGATCCCAATAAAGCCTAAGCCCGTAGGGGCTTCGCTTGCGAATGCCAGTATGGATTCCTTCCGCAAGAAGGTATGAGCTAATCAAACATTATTACTGTAGCGAACTTGCACTAGCAAGGTCAGGACAGCTTCTGAGATAGCGAAATCGACGGCACTCGCGTGCCATCGCTACGAAGAGGATAAATAAGCTTAAACCTACCCAAAGTTGGTAGATGAAGCCTAGCGCAAAGCTTCGCCCAGAATGGACGCTGAATGCGGGAAAGGAAAAACCGTTCGTTAAACCACTTCCTCAACACCGACTTCAATGCGTTTGCCGTTTATTGTCAGACCGTATTTCCGCTGAACGCCACCGGTGCCTGCCGCTGCCGGAGCAGCTTCGGCGGCAGGCTGAGCCTTTGGTGTATCCACCGTTTTCGCAACCGGTTTTGGTTTATTCGTGCCTTTGATATGCGCTTCCAGTTGTGGCGGGAACATGGCGTGAATCACGCAGTGCTCGGGGTCGCTGGGGAAGTTCTTGGCTTCAAGTTCCTTCTTCAAGTCATCCATGTGCTTATGCACAGCTTTGGGTGACTCGACAGGGCGGCAGGTGATCGGCTCCTTGCCTGACTGCTTAGCGGCGAGCTTTTGCACCTCAGGATCGACTGGGGCCGGGCAGCGGCCATAGTAACCAAGCGCAATGTCAGCCGCCTGTGGCGACATTTGCTTCCAGCGCCCAAACTTAACATTCAGGAAGGCCTGCATGCCCACGATCTGGGATGTGGGTGTCACCAGTGGAATCCAGCCAAGCGCTTCGCGGACGACAGGAATCTCGCGGAAGACTTCGTCAAACTTATCCTCCATCTTCTGCTCTTTCAGCTGAGTGCGGAAGTTTGAGAGCATGCCGCCCGGCACTTGGTATTCAAGTGTATCGACGTCGATAACCTCGTTCTTGTGGCCGGTAAAATCAGAGAGCTCGGCGTAGACTTTTTCCAAATGGGAGCGCACCTCTCTGAGTGAGGCGACTTGCGCATCACTCACTACAGGGCAACGCTCGTGGCCTTTGAGGATGGCCAGCATGCGAGTGGTATCCGGTTGGCCTGTTCCGTTGGCGAAAGGAGAAATAGAAAGATCGATCGCATCCACGCCAGCATCGATGGCCGACATGTAGGTGTTCGTGCCGAGACCTGCAGTATCGTGCGTATGAATCCAGACTGGAATCTTGATCCTTGACTTGAGGCCTTGGACGATGGCGAATGCCTCCATCGGAGGGATCAGCCCGGCCATGTCTTTAAGCACGATGGCATCGGCTCCCATCGTTTCGAGTTCGACGCCCATCTCGATAAATTTATCTACGGTGTGGACGGGGCTGCTGGTGTAGCAAATCGTGCCGTGGGCTTTTTGCCCGGCGGCCTTGGCGGCATCGATGGCGCACTTCATGTTGCGCGTATCATTGAGCGCATCGAAGATGCGGAAAATGTTCATGCCGTGGTCGGCACTGGTCTTGATAAAGGCCTCCACCACATCATCGGGGAAGTGGGCGTATTGCACAATATTCTGACCGCGCAGTAGCATCATGTGTGGCGTCTTCGGGCATGCTTTCTTAAGTGCGTCGAGACGATCAAAGGGAAATTCATCTAAAAAGCGTAGCCCCGAGTCGATCGTGGCACCGCCCCAAGTCTCCAGAGCACCAAAGCCCCAGTTATCGAGGGCCTCGCAGACGGGCAGCATCTGCTCAGTGTTCATTCGTGTGGCGGCGAGGCTCTGATGGCCATCGCGAAGGACGTTGTTGTTAAGTATTACTGATTTCATGAATATTTAGAATTAGCTAAGCTTAAGGTTAATCTGCGTTTCAGCACAAGTATAATATCAATTTTTGGAATGGAAATAAAGATTTACTGTACTGCGGCATCAGCACAGCGCATGCCATCCAGCGCGGCGCTAACAATACCGCCAGCGTAGCCTGCGCCTTCGCCGCACGGGAAAAGTCCGGCGATTTCGGGGTGTTGTAGCGTTTGTGGGTCTCTGGGGATGCGCAGGGGTGAGCTGGTGCGGGTCTCGAAGCCGACGAGGTTGCATTCATCGGTGATGTAGCCGCGCATTTGACGGCCGAAGATGTCGAGCCCGCGGCGAAGGCGACTCACAATCCATTCGGGGAGAATTTCGTCGATACGGGCAGGGTGGATGCCGGGGAAGTAGCTAGTCTTGGGTAAGTTCTGAGAGGCTTTACCTGCGAGGAAATCAGTGACGCGTTGTCCGGGTGCGATTTGGCCGCCGCCGCCATGCTGCTTGGCGGCTTGCTCTAGGGCGCGTTGAAAGGCAATGCCTGCCAGCACGCCGTGCTCATTTTCGTAAAGGGCGGTGTCTTCCGGTTCGACGGTCACGACCATGCCGCTATTGGCGAATGGTGAGTCGCGGCGGGCGAGGCTCATGCCGTTGACGACGATGGCATCATTCTCGGTCGTCGCAGGCACGATGAAGCCGCCGGGGCACATGCAAAAGGAGTGGACGCCGCGGTCGTCAATTTTTGTCGCAAGCCGATAGCTGGCTGCCGGGAGCAGGCGGGGCCGCTCGGCTTCTTTGGGTGTGCTGTATTGTAAGCTATCGATAAGCGGCTGCGGGTGCTCGATACGGACGCCGACGGCAAATGCTTTTTGTTCAAGGCGGACTTTTTTATTGTTGAGTAGGGTGTAGATGTCCCGCGCGGAGTGACCCGTTGCCAGGATCACCTTATCGGCTAGAAATTCACGCCCGTCGGCAGTGCGTAGTCCGGCAGCCTGTCCGTGCTGAAAGAGGAAATCGTCGACCTTCGCACCAAAGTGGACTTCGCCGCCCGCTTCGCGGATGGAGTCGCGCATCGCCATGACGACTTTCGGTAGAAGGTTGGAACCGATATGTGGATGCGCATCGATTAGAATGCGTTCGGGTGCACCATGGGCGACCAGCGTCTCATAGACCTTACGCACGGGGCCGCGCTTAGTCGCCCGGGTGTAGAGCTTGCCATCCGAGAAGGTGCCTGCGCCGCCTTCGCCAAAGCAGTAGTTCGAGTCCTCGATGACGCGGCCTTCCTTGAGGATCGGGCCAAGGTCGAACCGGCGCGCGGAGGCATCTTTACCGCGTTCCAGGATAATCGGCTTCAGCCCAAGTTCGAGGCAACGCAGGGCGGCAAACATGCCAGCCGGGCCACAGCCGACGATCAGCACAGTTTTAGCCGAGGTCGAGACGCTTGGGTAGTCGCAGCCTAGTTCCGGCTCGGGTGGTAGCTCTGTATCGAGGCCAACTTCAAAGCGCAACTGGACCTTGATTTGGCGTTGGCGCGAATCAATGGAATGCTTGCGTAGCCGCCACTCTTTAATGCGATCCAAAGGCGCATCAAGCTTGGCAGCAATCGCAACGCGCTGGGCATCGGCAGATTCTGAGTCCTCAAGAGGGAGGATGATGTCGACGACTTCGATCTTTGGTGAATTCATTTCTGATGTTTCTTACATGAGCATACCTATGTGCCAATACCTATCTAACATGCGTCGGGTGGCCTGCTTAAGGTAGTGAAAAGAGATTAATTAACCACAGATGGACAGGATTAACACGGATGAGAAAAGAGCTCTTCTGGAAACTCCCCTCCTGTCGAAGATAGGAGGGGCAGGATGCCGGCTCGTTCAGAGCTGACATCCGGGGTGGTAAAGCTCGGCTCGCCTTGGAACCACCTCTGCTTGTGCGCCTCAACCATTCGACAAGCTCAGGTCAGGACGGCGCGCAAGCTGTCTCCTCCTATCCCTGCGGGCAGGAGGAGAGTTATGGCATCCTATCTACAAAACAGGTTTCCAGAAGTGTCCTAAAATAATAGAAGGAAATATCAGTGTTCCCCGACCAGCCTAGCTGGTTTCCCGTTGGCGGGATCCGTGACATCCGTGTGCATCCGTGGTTCAAGAACAACCCTAATTGTGGGAATGGAATGCACTCGCTTTCAGCTCCTTGACCGGCATCTTAGGTATATGATTAGGAGAATCATTTTCTGGTTTGTTGTCTCGCTCTTCGTCTTTCTGGTGGCGTTGTCGATCTGGATGCGTGTCGATTCGACAGCGAAGCTGGAGGCTGTGGTGAATCGGCTGGTGGCTGCCGGTGCCCCGATGACCATCGAAGAGTTATTGCCGGAACCGGTGGCAGATGAGCTAAATGCTGCGGACTTGTATCTGGAATTAGACGCGTTGTTGGAAAGTTATTGTGTGTGTGATGCCATGGATCAGCGGCTAACGGAAATCTCGGGGATTGAGCGTTATTCAAACGATATCTATCTCTTCAAGATCAGCCAGACGGAGTGGGGTATTGTCGATGAGCTTATGCAGGATGAGCGCGTGCAAAATCAACTGGCCCTGATTCATGAGGTCGCGAAACGGCCATATTTTCAGCCTGATTGGCAATACGAAGCAGGGCCTGCGATGTTGATCCCTGAGGTGGGTGTAGCTCGTAGTGCTGCAGAATTACTTTTGATTCAAGCGGCACAGGCTGTGCGGTCTGATGATTTTGAAAAAGTGAATCGGAACCTTCAGGGCGTCATCGCGCTGTCCAAACAAGCCGAGCAGTGCCCGAATCTTATTTCTTATTTAACGAGTATCGCGATTCGGGGCCTGGCGTCATCATTTTTGGAAGCTGCCACGCTTGAGCTTGGCAGTGCCGGAGATTTCAAGCCGGATCTCTGGGATCATAGCGTTCATGGAGCTTGGGATTATCCGATGGATGGCGAAAGGCTGTGTATGGGAGTGATCATTTATGAAGCATTTTTAAAGGGCGACAAAGACGCGTTCGAAAAAATAAACGGTTCACCTGCACCCAAAAAGTTTGCCGCACTACGCCTCAGCCCTGTGGCCAGTTACTTTAGATACGACTATGTGTTCTATCTGGAATACATGGAGGCGGCTAGAGGCATGAATCAGGAATTTTATGACGACTATGCGAAGCTTTCTCAAAAACTTGAAGAGCAAATGTTTCCTCCTGACAGGCGGAAATACATGCACGTGCTTTCGAGCATTTTAATACCTGCTTTAGGGAAAGTCCGTGAAGTGGCCTTCCGATCCGACGCTCAGAACATCATTAACCGGACTGCCTTGCAGATTGCGAAATACAAACGCGAGCAAGGTGAATACCCGGATCGATTGGATACATTGGTGCCGGAGTATCTCGAACGCATGCCTGTTGATTTATTTAATGGAGAACCTCTTATTTACCGCAACGATGGCGATCGTTTTACGTTATACAGCGTCGGCCCAAACTTCACGGATGATAGGGGTGTCACCAACGAAAATAGCCAGGCTAATGAGGACGAGGGCGACATTATCTGGGCTGGTTTTGGCAGTTCGCTGTCGCGTGCTGAGGTTGAGTAGGCGTGAATTTTTTTACTGTGGAACTTAGGCAACTTTGAATCAATTCCGGCGTTTAATTGGGAGGGTTCGACTCCGTTCGAACCGCGTGGGTCGAACCGGTAACGCTTGCACGGCCGCAGCCCGGACGGAGCCGGGCCCTCCCGCTTGTGAAATTCTTTTTACGCCGAAATTCATGAGAGTTATTGTCAGCGGCTGAAGCCGCTGCTACTTTGACAATGCTTGTCAGGCCTTCAATTTAGCTGGGTATGAACGACGAGATTGAATCAATCATAATTGCCGCGACCGGTGCACAATCTGTGTGCGAAGTGGGTGTGCTGCAGTCGTTGTGGAGCGGGTATGGTTCGATCGTTCGCTACAAGCTAATCGGAGCTGAGCGAGAATCTGTGATCGTGAAGCACATTTCGCCGCCGACTGAGGCGAACCACCCACGGGGCTGGAATACTGATATCTCGCATCAGAGAAAGCTTAGATCCTACGCAGTGGAAACGGCATGGTATACGAACTATGCGAGCCGATGCGTGGATGGCTGCCGTGTGCCGGAGTGCCTGGCGGTTGAAAGTGCCGGCTCAGAAGTGGTCATTGTTTTGGAAGATTTGGATGCGGCAGGCTATCCGGTGCGCAAGTCGGATGTATCTGAGGCAGAACTGTTCGCCTGTATCGATTGGCTGGCTGATTTTCATGCGTGCTTTCTTTTCACTAAGCCGAAGGAATTGTGGGAGTCCGGCACCTATTGGCACCTCGAGACGCGGCCGGACGAGATGAAGGTTCTGGCAGAAAATGACGCTGCGCTTCATGCCGCAGCGGCAGCCATTAGCAGGCGACTGAGGGCATCGCCTTTTCAAACTTTGGTCCACGGGGATGCCAAGCTAGCCAACTTCTGCTTTTCGCAATGCGGGTCCGGGGTGGCGGCCGTTGATTTTCAATATGTGGGCGGTGGTTGTGGTATGCAGGATCTGGCCTATTTTGTGGGTAGCTGTTTGAGCGAAGAGGATTGTGCCTTGATGGAGTGTAGGATTCTGGACGGCTATTTTTCTAAGCTTCGTGTTGCGATCAAAGCATCTGAAATGGACTGCGATATCGATGCCTTGGAAGGCGATTGGCGAGCGCTCTATCCGGTCGCATGGACGGATTTTCACCGCTTCTTGAAGGGCTGGAGTCCGGGGCACTGGAAGATCAATGGCTACAGTGAGCGGTTAGCTCGTGAAGTGATCGGGGGATTAAAAAATTAACGTAAATTAACGGTTCAAAAAAACCTTATCTTATTATCTCACGATATGAAACTAGACCCTCATCAACTCGACCATCTTGCTGACATTGCCTGTGAAGCTGCTCTGGCGGCAGGCGAGGTCATCCGTGCCTACACGCCGGGTAAAGTCGCCGTTCAGCAGAAAGCAGGTGGTGACAGTCTGGCCTCACAGGTGGTGACTGAGGTGGACGAAAAATGCCAGGACGCTATCTTAAGCAAGCTTGCCTCAACTATGGATGAGTTTGATTTAGCGCTCTTAGCCGAAGAGTTGCCGGACGATGGGAGTCGTTTAAATAAGGATTACTTTTGGTGCATTGATCCGCTTGATGGCACGCTACCTTTTACACAGGGGAAGCCAGGCTATGCCGTCTCCATTGCTCTGGTTCGACGCGATGGCACGCCTGTGGTGGGGGTGGTTTACGATCCAGTTGAGCAGGTGCTCCGGCGGGCGGTGCATGGGCAGGGCCTACAAGTGAATGGGAAGAGCTGGATTAAGCCTGATCCAATTCCCCGAGCAGATAGCACTGTTCGGTTCTATATGGATTGTTCGTTCGAGACGGATCCCGGCCGTGCTGAACTCACCGTTCAGATTCAGGAGCAAGCGAAGAGGATGGGATTCAGTAAATCAGAAATTATAATCGGCGGCGGCGCTGTGTTGAATGCATGCTCAGTGCTCGATCATCCACATGCGGTCTATACGAAAGCGCCCAAAGAGGAAACGGGAGGTGGTTCAATTTGGGATTTTGCCGCGACCGCCTGCATCTTTTGGGAAGCGAATGCCTATGCCGGAGACTGCTTCGGTAAGCCTTTGTTCTTAAATAACGCAAAGAGCCTGTTTTTTAATCATTGTGGAGTCTGCTACAGTTCAACTGAGGGGCTTGCCAAGGAGCTGAACAAAGAGTATGGTTCCATTCATTGAGATGACTTTAGTTAGCGTAATCGACTTCACTTTCATGCCATGAAGATCCCGGCGATCACAGGGCTCATTAAGCGACGCATTCTACTCAACTACAGGGTTGAGCCGGATGTCGTTCAGGCGATCATGCCAAGCATGTTTCGGCCTAAATTGGTCAGGGGTTACGCTATCGCGGGTATTTGTCTTATCCGCTTGGAAGCAATTCGTCCCAAAGGGCTGCCGGCCTTACTCGGCGTTTCGAGCGAGAACTCTGCGCATCGTGTTGCGGTTGAGTGGCAGGATGCCAGCGGATCGCGGGAAGGGGTCTTCGTTCCGAGGCGCGATACAGACTCACGGCTGAATGCTTTAGCCGGGGGGCGTATCTTTCCCGGGGTGCATCATTTATCGCGGTTTGATGTGAGCGATGAGGGCGGTCGTATTTCCCTTAAAGTGAGTGCTGCCGATCACGCAATGCCCCTGGTAGACCTAAAGGTAAGTGAATCCGAACAATTTCAAAAAGGATCGGTTTTCGAAAGTCTGGAGGAGTCGTCGCGCTTTTTTGAGAATGGATGCGTCGGCTATTCCTCGCGACCCAACTCATGCATTTTAGATGGCCTCTTGCTCAAGGTGCCGGAATGGAACGTGCTGCCGCTGAGTGTCGAACATGTGAGCTCCGCTTACTTTGACGACCATTCACTGTTTCCTCCCGACAGTATTGAGTTTGATCATGCCCTGCTTATGCGGGACATACTGCATGAATGGCACTCCGAACCTGTGATGACTGCTGCTCCAGGTGATCGAAACTTGTAGCCGAACGCCTTGACGTTTGGTTGTTTGTTCCTGTCGATCGGCCAAAGCCTAATACCTGCGCCTTACTTTTTTCTGGTAAAATGGGTAGGAACGACTGCCTTCTCGGCGTGAGCCCGTCGTATGCAGCCGTCGGAGATACTGGCGGACAGAAATGTCCGCACTCCGTTTGTTTCTGTCGGAGTCGGGACATTTCTGTCCCGAAGTATGTGATTGGTCATGCCGCTTTTACAAAAGCCTATGGGCTTCGGCTACGGGGAAGACGTCCAGGTGATTGGAACTTGTAGCCGAACGCCTTGACGTTTGGTTGTTTGCTCCTGTCGATCGGCTAAAGCTTAATACCTGCGCCTTACTTTTTTCTGGTAAAATGGGTAGGGACGACTGCCTTCTCGGCGTGAGCCCGTCGAATGCAGCCGCCGGAGATACTGGCGGACAGAAATGTCCGCACTCCGTTTGCTCCTGTCGGAGTCGGGACATTTCTGTCCCGAAGTATGTGATTGGTCATACCGCTTTTACAAAAGCCTATGGGCTTCGGCTACGGGGAAGACGTATTTGATCTTTGATTAGCTGCCGGAGAGACGTGCATTTGGCTCGGCGTGCACTTTTCCTTTGACCGTTTTCTGGAGTTGGCGGATTTCTTTTTCAGCGTCCTTGACCGCTTTTTTCGTATCCAGTGCTTCGATGGTGAGTTCGGTGGTGCGTGACTCGGCGCCTTTTAAAGTGATGACACGTCCTTTCTCGCGTTCGAAGCGGCGGGCGTTGGGATAATTGGTGGCGGGTTCAAGTCCGGTCACGTAACCATCGGGCCGGGCGGCAGTGTTTTTCCACTGAGTGAAGCAAGGGAAGTCCTTGAGTGAGAAACTGACGGCCGAGGCTTGGCTGCCGTCGGCATTGCGAAGTAGGACGGTGGTGTCACGGGAGCCGCGTTTGCCGACCAACTCGTAGAGATAGGCCTGCTCGACGAAGCCGGCCTGCGGCGGGCCATAGTCGGGAAAGCTATCGATGCCTTCGGCTGAACGCGGGTCACGCGGCGCGACTTGCTTGAAGGCCGCGATGAGCTTGGAACCATTCTCCAGTAGCGAGCCGCCGTAGTTGATGTGATAGAGCATTTCGTGCTCCTGCGGATTGTGGCCGAGGTTGGTTACGGTGTCGGTGATGGTCATGGCACCGCTGCCGAGCTCTGTGCGGATCTCCGTGTTCAGGCGTAGGGCTGGTCCGAACATCATTGTCTCGTCCACCTCACCGCGAATGGTGATGGCCTCGTCGGTGATCTCAATCGAAACGGCGCGAGCTGGGGTGTTGGCAATCTTACCGTGAAGGGTAAGGGGCACGTCGTAGGCGTTGCCACTGTAGTCGGTCACGGTGTCGATGCCGGGCGCGCCCATGCTGTTTATTCCGCAGCGCACGAACCATTCGTTAAAACCCTTGAGCCAGCCGAGTCCGCCGCGCTCTTCGAGATTGATAAAGGCGGGATTGACGGGGTCCTTGACGGGAGAGTCCCAGCCGAGGGTAACGTCACCGCATTGACCTTTCCAGATGCCCATGCCGCGGGTGGGGAGCACCGCGAAGTGGAGTTTACCGTTATTAATTTCCACGATCTGCACGCCTTCCTGGAGGCCGCCGCGCAAGGTGTAGGACTGGACGGACCACTCATGGTCGCTGTCGCCCTCCGCTTCAAGAAAGACATGTTGAAAGTCGTCGCCGGATTCCGGGTCGAGTAGGGGGAGTTTGTAGAGTGTTTTCATAGGGGGGATGTGGGGGATTTTTCTTAGGGTAGCGCAGCAGCGTCCCCGCTGCGCATGTGTCTTGCGGAATGTTTCGAACGTTCGTGCGGTGCGGGGACGCACCTGCGCTACCTTAATTTAATTTCTCTCCGCGCACTCCGCGGTTAAGGATTTTCCTTTTTTTCATTATTTATCCGAGGCCTTTTCGATCTGAGCGATGAGTTGTTCGCGGGTGGGGCCGGTGGCGTTGCAGACGAAGAAAGCGGTCGCGGCGTTGGCCATGACGAGGCGTTCTTTGAGTGGCAGGTTGCCGAGTGAGGCACAGAGGTAACCGCCGTTGAAGCTGTCGCCGGCTCCGGCGAGGCGGACGACGTTGGTCTGTTTTTCCTGCAGAGCATAGGCCTCGCCGTCGCTGGCGCTGGAGGCTGCACCGAAATCTGGCGTGTGAACGACGAGTTCGTCAAAGCCGATTATCTCGCGGGCCACTTTCAGCGATGCGGCAATGGCGACTGGTTCGAGCGGTGGTTGCTCCACGCCGATACGGGAGAATAGCTCGAAAACTTCGTGTTCGTTCAAACTGAAGGTGAACTTGATTTGGTCGTTATAGCTCTTGATTAGGTCGAGGCTCTTGATGAAGGCTTCGCTAGACTTTTTCTTAATGTCGGCGAAGTCGAAGAACATCCGTTTCGGGAAGCCGACTTTCTTGCACTGCGCCATGAAGCCTTTGAAAATATCATCAAAGTTTGCTGTCAGCGACCAGTAGCCGAGTCCAAGGATGTCGAGATCGGTAAAAATTTCTTTAAGCTTCGCCTCGCCGAGGCGAGATTCGACGTCGGCCCAAGTCAGATTGGAGACTGCCTTCAGGTCGCTCATGAGGACTTTACCATCGGGGAACTCCAACGCGATGGTTAGGGCAGGGTCGCCAAGGCTAAGGATTTCACAGCTGTCCTTGAACTCTTCAAAGGCGGAGTCGATAACTTTGTCGCCGTAGAGGCCGGGGAGAATTGGTTTAATACCGAGGCAGGCGGCGATTCGGCCGGTGTTTATACCACAGCCACCCTCGCAACGACGTTTCCAAACCAACTCGACACCCACGCCGCCGTCGGCACGTTGGACAAGCAACTCGCCGAAATGCTTAAGCTTCGGCATGGCAGTGTAGTCCGACTGGCTTCTCCGCTCTTGAACAATCTCGTAGGTTTCATCGACGAATCCGTCGCATCCCAGCAGCATCTTGCCGTTGAAGTCGTTAATGTAATCGAGGTATTTTTGCATTTCAGTGCTCATGGGGATTTAAGATAAAAGATTTGCTATGTTTCTGCTGGGGAAATCGCAGAGTGCGCTGAGGACGCTGAGTTGTGGTTAGAACTAGCTAAGAATACGGGTTGCTAGGACATCACTTGCAGTGATTGCAGTGCTTCGCGGTTTAGCGCGGCTTGGCGCTCTGCTTTTGAAGGGTCGCGTAGATCTTCGTCGTAGCTTGGAATCATGGCTTTCATGCGTTCTTTGCATTCGGTGTTTTCGAGCTGCTTGGCGAAGCAGGTCTCTACGATTTCGACGATAATATTTGTCGAAACCGATGCACCTGGAGACGCGCCGAGTAGAGCGGAGATGCTACAATCAGCGTCGGTTACCATTTCGGTCCCAAAGTGGACAATACCGGCGTCGCCATCTTCCTTCTTGATCGCCTGCACGCGGATACCTGCGTCGATGAGCTTCCAGTCCTCGACCTTCGCGTCGGGGTAGAATTTGCGCAGTTCACCCATGCGGGTCTGCATGCTCTGTGTGCCTTGCTGGATGAGGTAGCGCACGAGCGGAATGTTGTGAATACCGACTTTGATGAGTGAGCCTATGTTATCAAACCGGATCGAGCCGGGGAGGTCGAAGCAGCTGCCTTTTTCGTGAAGGAACTTTGTTGTCCAAGCGGCGTAAGGGCCGAAGAGCAGGGCATTCTTGCCGTCGATAACGCGTGTGTCGAGGTGGGGGACTGCCATGGTGGGTGCCGCGCCTGGCGACATGCCATAAATCTTAGCGTTGTGCTGCTCGACGAGTTCAGGGTTGTCAGAGATGAGCCACTGCCCGCCGATTGGGAAGCCGCCGAACCCTTTGGCTTCGGCAATGCCGGACTTTTGGAGGAGTGGAAGGCTACCGCCACCTGCACCGATGAAAACGAACTTCGTTGAATTGGTAAAGGTCTTGCCGGTCTGGGCATCTTTCACCGAGACGTTCCAGCCTCCGGATGAGCTGCGCTTGAGGTCAGTGACGCGGTGCAGGACTTTGTAGCCGCAGCCGTCTTGCTTGCCGAGCCATTCAATTAAGCCGGCCGAGAGCGCGCCGAAGTTGACGTCTGTGCCGTGCGGCATGCGCGTCATGGCAACCGGCTCTTGCGGATCACGGCCTTTCAGGATCAGCGGGGCCCATTCGCGAATCTTGTCGCGGTCTTCGGTGTATTCCATCTCGCTGTAGAAATGATGTTTCGACATCTGGCGATGACGGGAGCGGAGGAAGTCAACTTGCTCCTGACCATACACAAAGCTAAGATGCGGCACCGGATTGATGAAATCCTTAGGGTTCGCGATCATGCCCTTGCGAATGGCATGCCCCCAGAGCTGAAGCGATTGCTCGAATTGATTAAAAATTTCGATCGCTTTATCGACCTGGACCTCACCATCGGGGCCGTAGTCCGGTGTGTAGCTCAGCTCGCAAAGCCCGGCGTGGCCAGTGCCTGCATTGTGCCAGCCATCCGAAGCCTCGTGGGCCAGGCCGTCGGCAGCCTCGTAGAGTTGAATCTTCAGGGAAGGGTCGAGCTCCTTCAACACGACGCCAAGCGTCGCCGACATGATGCCGCTGCCTATTAGAATTACGTCGGGGTTTTCTATATGATGTGGACTGTTCATTTTAAAGCTGTGTGGATACTTATATGTGGATGTTGCTGCATTAATCCAGCTAATAATGGCCGCAGCTGCTATGACTGCGATCATTTAAGTCCTGAGATGGAATAGAATGGCTCAGTGACTCGCTTGGATGTTTATTAATTTCGGATCAACTAATTATAATTTCGATTCAGGAGCCAGGGCTGCCGGATGTAACAATTCTAAAGCGCTCTTTCTGCTCGTTCCAGAGACTTGTATCTTCCGGCTCAAATCGTTCAACGAGTGAAGACTTGAGAACAATTTCCCGGCCTTCGGATAGATCCTTAATTACGCCGTCGCTCATCATCTGCACGAGGATGTTGCCGAGGCCGGTGGCTTCGACCGGGCAGGCCGCGACTTGTATGCCGATGGCGTTGGCGGCAAACTGATTGAGTAACTTATCCTGGCAGCCGCCGCCGACGATATGTAGCGTCTTGGGCGGCGTATCTGTGTAATGCATTAGATTCGTCCAGACCTCGGCATAGCGCAGGGCTAGACTCTCATAGATGCAGCGGATGATTTGCCCCTTGGTTTCCGGAACCGGTTGATTGGTGTCCCGGCAGTATTGTTGAATCTTTTCAGGCATGCGACCGGCTTCGACGAACATCGGGCTGTCCGGATCAATCATGCTGCGGAAGGGTTCAGCTTTTGAAGCGAAGCTCGCCATTTTGCTGAATGCGATGTCTTCGCCTTCCGCGCGCCAGTAGCGTCTGGACTGTTGGATCAGCCAGAGGCCACAAATGTTTTTCAGGAAGCGGATCTTGCCACCGACACCGATTTCGTTGGTAAAGCCATCGGCCATGGCCTGCTCGTTGATCACAGGTTTTGGCAGTTCCAGACCGAGGAGCGACCAAGTGCCGCTGCTCAGATACGCCGGGGTGGGCGATTGACTGGGAACGGCTGCCACCGCGCTCGCCGTATCATGGCCGGCAACGGTAATCACTTGAGTTGTTTTGAGCCCGGTCCGCCTGGCAACCTGTTCCCTTAGTGAGCCGAGTGTCTGGCCCGGATCGCTGATCGCTTTAAAAAGATGTGTGGGAATACCGAGTTTTTCGATCAGGTCGTAGTCCCAGTTTTTCGTCTTAGGATTATAAAGCTGAGAAGTGCTGGCTATGGTGCGTTCCTGTGTCTTGTTGCCCGTCAGCCAATAGCCGAGTAGGTCCGGAATAAAGAGCAGGTCCTCGGCGGCATTCAGGCCCGGGTTGTTGCCCTCAACTTCGGATACCAACTGATAGAGGGTATTTAGGAAGATAGAAGCGATTCCTGTAGCCTCAAAGATTTCCTTCTTCGGCACCTTTTCGTAAGCAACCTCCAACATGCCATCAGTGCGACTGTCACGATAGTTGTAGGGCAGGCCTAGGATGCGCCCGTCTTTATCGACCAGGCCATAATCGACGCCCCATGTATCGATGCCCAAGCTGACGACTGAATCTCCATATGTATCGGCTGCGATTCTCAAACCATCGAGAATATTTTGATAGAGCGAAGGCACGTTACAATGTGATCCGCTGGGGAGTTCCAAGGCCACATTTTCAAAGCGGTTCAATTCGTGGAGCTCTATTCGAACTCCGTCGAACTCTCCGGCGAGAACACGCCCGCTACCGGCGCCCAGATCTACTGCGAGATAAACTTTATTAAGACTCATTGAGGGTAAAATACAGAATTACTCTGTGACCGTGACTGAACAGCCCGCTGAAATCAACCGGCGAATCACATCGGGGTCAGCCTCGCCATCCGTGATAATATGAGTCAATTGATTGATGCCGGCAAAAAAGTATTCGGAGCGCTGCGTCAGCTTTGTTGAATCAATCAGTAAGATCACTTCTTCCGCGACGTGCACGAGGTTCTCTTTAAAGACGGCTTGTTCCTCAAAGCCCTCCGCGGCACCCTTATCGGGGTCGAGGCCGATGCTGGAGACGAAGGCGCGGTTAATATTATGTCGACGCAGTGGTTGGTAGCTGTCGCCGCCGACGAAGGTTTGCGTCTTGCGATGGTAGCGGCCTCCGGTGGAAATGAGCTCGGTTTGCTCATGGGAGACGAGCTGGTCGATGACGGCGTAGGCATTCGTCAAAACGCGGTAGGGCAAGTCGGGTAGGGAGCAGACGAGTTCAAAAACTGTCGTGCTGCTGTCGAAGGCGTAGGTGCGACCCGGTTGAATAAACTCTAAGGCGGCTTGGGCGATTGCGCGCTTCTTATCAACGTTTATAGATCGGCGCTCGGTGAAGGACTGGAGCTTCGGGCGCCCATTTAAGCTACTGGCTCCGCCGTGGATTCGACTGAGCTGGCTGTTTTCGGCGAGGTTTTGTAGGTCGCGACGGATGGTCTCATCCGTGACCTGGAATTCTTCGGCCAGATCGATGGTGCGGACGGTGCCGCGTTCTTCCAATAGAGTTAGAATCTGCTGTTGTCGTTCAGGGGCTAACATTCGAGTAAAATCTGGATAAATCTGGTTTTATGCAAGAAATATGTTGACTTTAGATGAAATTAGTTGGGTTTTGTGGGCGTATTCCAAATTTTATACGAATGTCTGCCGCCAACAACCCTTCTCTTAATCGTGCTCAAATCGCGCAACTTGTGCGTGAAAGCCTTCGTCGTAATATGAAGCATGGTGCCTCTCCGCAGGTAGCGGGCAGTGCACAGCAGGGGCCGAATCCGTTGGTTGTTAATATTAGCGCGCGCCACTGTCACCTATCGCAAGCTTCTGTGGAAATTCTATTTGGCAAGGGGCATCAGCTCACGCCGAAGAAGTATCTGTATCAGGAAGGTCAATACGCGGCGGAAGAGTCGGTCACTTTAATAGGGCCACGCAGTCGAGTGATTTCGAATCTTCGTATTCTTGGCCCATGTCGTGATTTTGATCAGGTCGAGCTGGCTTCGACGGATGCGATTTCGCTCGGTTTTGAAATCCCGGTGCGCAACTCCGGCGACATTTCCGGCACGCCCGGTTGCATGTTAATGGGCCCAGCGGGTTTTCTTGAAATGGACGAGGGCGTGATTCGCGCTGCACCACACGTGCACATGGCTCCAGAGGATGCCGCATTCTACGGTGTTGAAAATAAGTCTTACATGAAGCTCCGTGTCGGTGGCGATGTGGGGCTGACCTTCGATCGTATTTTCGTGCGCGTCGATCCATCCTTTAAACTCGAGGTGCATATCGACACCGACGAGGGCAATGCCTGCGGCTTTACCCAGGCGACCCCCTGCGAGTTAGTTAAATAAACTGTTAGATCCCGTATCACACATCCCGTATCACACATCCCGTATCTCGTATCACAAATCCCGTATCACATTTTTATCAACACATCACAACCAACCAAATAATATAATGAGCGAATCCATCGGATTAGTAGAAACAAAAGGGCTCACTGGTTCTATCGAAGCCAGCGATGCTATGGCAAAGGCGGCCTCAGTCCGCATAGTAAAACAGATCTCCATCGGCGGCGGTTTTTTGACCGTTCTCGTTAAAGGAGATGTCGGCAGCGTCAAAGCAGCCGTCGAAGCAGGTGCAGAAGCCGCTAACAATGTTGGCGAGCTTATCGCATCCCACGTCATCGCGCGTCCGCACGATGACCTAGTTAAACAATTTGAAGTATAACCTCTAAAGGAGACAAATATTATGGCAAATGAAGCAATAGGAATGATCGAATGTAAGGGGCTTGTGTGCCTCATGGAAGCGAGCGATGCTGCTCTCAAATCCGCCGATGTCGTCATGACCGGCTGGGAGAAGATCGGCAGCGGCCTCGTCACCGCATTTTTCACTGGTAACGTCGCCGCAGTTAAAGCTGCAGTGGATGCCGGTGCAGATGCTGCAGGTCAAATCGGCGAAGTGGTCGCGGTTCAAGTGATCCCTCGTCCCCACGACGACCTCGGTAAGCTTGGCAGTTTTATTGGGTAGCAGCTGGCAACCATCGTAGCACAGGCATCTTGCCTGTGTTTCAACGGTGCTAACAGGCGAGACGCCTGTTCTACGAAAAATGAAAATCCTCGTCGCCAATCTCGGCTCCACCTCCTTCAAGTATCGCCTGTTTAATATCGGCGATGCTGAGGCCACTTTGTTGGCAGATGGTGGCTTCGAGCGCGTTTCTGAATACACACCGTGTATTGAGGAGATGTTGGAGACGTTGATTGCAGGAGGACATCTTGCATCCGGCGAAGAGTTGGATGCCGTCGGCTTTAAGACAGTCCTGGGCAAAGACCTCAGTGGATGTGTCGAAGCCGATGATCGTGTGCTCGCAGCACTAGATGGCTTTAAGGAAGTTGCACCTGCGCACAACCCGGCTTACTCAGAAGGGATACGCTGCTTCCAAAGCATGTTGCCTTCGGTCACGAGGGTGGCGCTTTTTGAAACGGCCTTCTTCCAATGGGTGAGTCCCGCGTCTGCGACTTATGCGATTCCGCAGGCCTGGCGCGATCTTGGTATTCGCCGCTACGGCTTCCACGGTGCCAGTCACAAGTTTATCGCCGAGCGCTCAGCTGAGTTAGTCGGTAATGATGTTGTGGTCGAGCGTGCTCGTGGACTTTACGTGAATGGGCCGACCGACTATTCGGGTGCGCCACTACGCGTCATCTCCTGTCACCTCGGTGGCAGCAGTTCTGTGGTCGGCATTTGTAACGGTGTCGCAGTTGGCTCCAGCATGGGCTTCAGCCCACAGAGTGGCCTCCCGCAAAATAACCGGGTCGGTGACCTTGATTCGATGGCTATTCCCTACGTCAATAAGATGCTGGGACTTTCAATCGAAGAGGCGGAACTCCAGTTGAATAAAGAGAGCGGTTTGCTCGGGCTATCGGGTGTCAGTAATGACGCACGGGACGTTCGCGAAGCGGCTGCAGATGGTAACGATAAGGCTCAATTAGCGGTCGATGTGTTGATCGACAGTATTCGCCATTGGGCTGGCTCGTTCTTCTTTAAAATGGGCGGCGCTGAAGTCATCTCCTTTACCGCTGGCATTGGCGAAAATGATTCCGCTTTGCGTGCGAAGGTTTGCGCAGACCTGGAAGACCTCGGAGTTATTATCGATCCCGCAGCCAACGAAGCCACCATTCGTGGCGCCGAAGGTATTATCAGCTCACCTGAATCTAAAATCAAAGTATGCGTCATCCCGGCAAACGAAGAGCTCGTCATTGCACGAGAGGTTTACCGTTTTAAAGAATCCACCGCGTAAAAGGCTTCGCCCACACGGTTCCTGCTGCGTAAAAGGCTTCGCCTCACGCAGTTCCACTAGAAATCACTAATAACAAATCTCAAATCCCGTATCACGGATCCAGAATCTCCTCATTCAACCCACATAATATTATGGCAAAACAAGCAATCGGAATACTCGAAACTAAAGGCCTCGTCGCTCTTGTCCAAGGGACAGACGCAATGCTCAAATCAGCAAACGTAGAACTCACTGGCCCCATGAAGGGTGTCGGTAGTGCGCTCGTGAGCGCAGTCGTCACTGGTGATGTCGCAGCGGTCAACGCAGCGATCGAAGCAGGTGCAGAAACAGCGGGCCGCCACGGCGAAGTCGTCAGCGCGCACGTCATTGCTCGTCCACATGATGACACAGACGTCATTATCCCTGGTTCGAAAGCAAAGCGCCCAACTGCGAAATAATTTTTCCGATGTATTTGGGAAAAGTTATAGGTTCCGTCGTCTCGACGAAGAAGGACGAAAGCATGCGGGGGCGTAAGCTCCTTATGGTTCGCCCGATGTTGATCGATCCGGAGGACCCCTCGCGCTTCAAGGAGGGCAGCAACACGATCGTGGCTGTCGATACACTTGGGGCAGGAGAGGGTGAACTCGTCATGCTCGCTCAGGGCAGTTCTGCCCGTCAAGCCGATGGCCTGAAGTCGATGCCTGTCGACGCCGCCATCGTTGGCCTTGTCGATACCGTCAATGTTCTAGGAAAGAAAACCTACGAAGCTAAGAATAGTTAAATATAAACAAGCGAGACGCTTGTTGCTACGTAGTAACGAGCTTCCAGCTTGTTTCACAAAACACTACAAATATGAGTCAAATCAGTGAAGCCGCCATCCGCGAAGTCGTAACCGAGGTGCTCTCCTCGTTACGAGCAAAGTCAGCTCCATCTACTAAGCCCACGCATGGCACACCGTCCATAAAGGTGAGCGGTGGTAGGCACGGCGTTTTTGACAGCGCTGAGGCTGCCGCCAAAGCTGCACGCGGTGGATTTGAGCAGCTCAAAAAGCAAGGCTTCGCCGGCCGTGCCAAGGTCGTCGATATTGTTAAGCAGATGTGCTCCGACAATGCTGAGCGCTGGGGTAAAATCGAATTCGATGAGACCAAGATTGGCCGTCTCGATCATAAGATCGCCAAGCTCTACGGTATTAAGAATGTGCTCGGCACTGAGTTTATCACGCCATTCGGCATGAGCGGCGATGCCGGTATCACTATGGAAGAGTGTGCGCCATGGGGCGTCATCGGGAGTATCACGCCGGTCACTCACTCTATTCCGACGATTGCTGGTAACATCGTGAACATGGTGGCCGCTGGTAATGCCATGGTCTTCAATCCGCACCCCGGAGGTGCAGCTTGTGCGGCCATTGCGATCAACGAATTTAACGAAGCCATCAAGGCTGCGACAGGTATCGAAAACCTGATCTGCACAATAGAAAAACCCTCGCTTGATTCGTTTAACGAGCTGTGCGCGGCGCACGATGTTGACCTGCTTTGCATCACTGGCGGACCTGGTGTGGTCGATGCGGCGATGAAGGCCGGCAAGCGGGCAATTTGCGCGGGCCCCGGTAATCCACCAGTTGTTGTGGATGATTGCCACGCACTTGATTTTGATAAAGTCGCCAAAGACATCATCCTTGGTGGTGGTTTTGATAACAACCTGCTTTGCATCGGTGAGAAGCAAATCATTGCCGTGGCCGATAGCTACAAGAAGACGCTCGACGCGCTGAAGCGCAACGGCGCGGTCCTGCTCAACAGAACTCAGGTTGAGAAAATCAAGTCTGAGGTCTTTGATTTTAAAAATGGCGACGGCGGATGTTCGCATGCTGTGCTCAATCGAGAATACGTGGGTGCCGACCCTGTTAAGCTCGCTGCCATCGCCGGACTCAAGATTGACCCGAAGGTTGAGATGCTCATCGCAGAGACCGACGAGAATGATGTCTTTGTCGACGAAGAGCAAATGATGCCGCTTCTGCCCATCGTTCGTGCCGGTTGCTTCAACGATGCCATCCGCATCGCCAAGGAATCCGAGCACGGCTATAAGCATTCCGCCATGGTCCACACTATGAATGTCTCGCACATGACGAAGATGGGGCAGGCGATGGACACCACGCTCTTTGTGAAGAATGGCCCTTGTGTGGCTGGTCTCGGAATGGGTGGCGAAGGTTACATCAGCTTCTCCATCGCCACCACGACAGGCGAGGGCATCACCACGCCAAAGACCTTCACCCGTTTCCGCCGCTGCGCACTCGTCGACCAGCTTAACATCATCGGTTAATGTTACACGCCCGCATAGACGGCCGAGCCACGGCCACGATTGCACACCCCAGCTTAAAGGGGCAGAAGATCGTTATTTGCACACCGATTGACGAGTTCGGCGCAACCAACGGTTCGCCATTTGCCGCAGTCGATCCTATCGGTGCCGGGCAGCATTCGAAAGTGATCATCACCACCGACGGCTCTTGGACGCAAAATACGGTTCACGACGATACATCACCCATCCGCAACCAAGTTATCGGTATCATCGACTAATTATGAAACCCGGACGCGTCATCGGCACAGTTACGCTTAGTCAAGCGGCCCCACAATTTCGTGGAGCGCGTTGGCTCGTGGTCAGTCCTATGACGCAGGATGAACTCACCGGTAAAAACCCCGGAATGAGCCAAGCATCCACGCCTGTCGTCTATGACAATATGGGTGCCGGAACTGGAGACGAAATTCTATACGTCGAAGGCGCCGAGGCGACTCAACCTTTTCCCAACCCCATTCCCCTCGACGCCATCAACGTCGCGATTTTGGACCATTACAGCTACGTCACGCCTTAAGACGATGACTTGCTGTAGTTATCCAGTGTTCAGTTCACCAATTTCCAGTTCTAAAAATATCACAACAATACCTAACCAGATGTCATTCTAACTGATAACTGGTTAACCAAAAACCAGCCAACTGTTTTTAATATGAGCAAATTATATACCGCAAAAGACCTCGAAAAATTGATCGAACAGGGCAAGTGCCTCAGCACAGTTCCCAGTGATGCGAAGCTAACTCCCATGGCTCGCGACATCATGCGTAAGCACAAGGTAAAGCCAGCGGCCTCAGGATCTGTATCCTCGTCCGTCATCCCGGGCCACAGCCCAACAATCCACACGCCGGTGCTCCCGGATGCGGAGTATAACTGGAAGGCAGGCGGCGACCCTACGACTCCTGCTGAACTGGAGAAATTCTTTTACTCCGCCGAGATCCAGGCGCTTAAGGAACGCATCTGCCACATCGGCAAACGCATCTGGAACAAGGGCTATGTTGACGGTAATGGTGGTAATATCACCGTGCGGGTCGGCGATAACCTCGTGCTCTGCACGCCTACACTTATTTCGAAGGGCTTCATGGCTCCCGATGACATCTGCATGGTCGACCTCGATGGTAACCAGGTGGCCGGCACGCGTCCACGCACTTCCGAGGTCAATACCCACCTCGGTATCATGAAGAACGAGCCGAAGGCCAAGTCCTGTGTTCACGCGCACCCGGTCTATGCCACTGCTTTTGCGGTTGCCGGAGTTACACCCCCATCTTGCCTTATCCCAGAGCCAGAAGTTTTCCTCGGTGAAATAGGTTTCGCCAGCTACCAAACTCCCGGCACGCCGGAGAACGCTGCGGAAGTCGGTCAACTCGCCAAGAAGCACCAGTCCATTCTCATGCAAAATCACGGTGTCATCTGCTGGGGTAAGGATGTCGAGGATGCTTATTGGAAAATGGAAAACACCGACGCCTTCTGTCATACCGTGACTGTGACCATGCAGATCGGTGGCCCGAAGCAATACGGTAACGACAAACTGAAAGAACTTATCCAGCTCCGCCAAAAGCTTGGCATGCCCGATCACCGCCTCGATGAACTCAAGGAGTGCGAACTTTGCGATGCGGGTGATTACACTGTGCAGACAAAACCGCAGCCCGCTACCGCTGGTGGATGTGGTTGCGAGTTACCCACCGGCTCCAATGCTGCGGACGTTGACGAAGCTTTAGTCCAGAAGATCACCGATATGATCATGGAGAAGCTTAAGTAGTGGCGCGCTTCAGCCGCCACAGCGCTCCCGCGAAACGGCAAAGAGGATACCGGTGGAGTGAAGCTCACGCTACGACTCCAAGCACGACCTAATGCTACACGTTAAACCCACAACCCGCTCAACAACCCAACCACCCAAACTATTTTGATGAAATCAAAATCCCCCATCCGAGTCGCGGTCACAGGTGCCGCAGGCAACATTGGTTACGCGCTGCTCTTTCGCATCGCATCCGGTCAGATGTTTGGGCCCGACCAACCGGTCGCTCTTAACCTCATCGAAATCGAACCAGGCATGGATGCCCTCAAGGGCGTGGCTATGGAGCTCGATGACTGTGCTTTTCCGCTCCTCACCGAAGTCGTGCAGACGTCCGATCTCAGTGAAGGTTTTGCTGATGTCGATTGGGCGCTGCTTGTTGGCTCGGTGCCACGTAAGCAAGGCATGGAGCGAGCCGATTTGCTCGCTATCAATGGCAAGGTATTCATCGGCCAAGGGAAAGCGATCAACGATCATGCAAAGAAGAGCGTGCGCGTCGTCGTCGTCGGCAATCCTTGTAACACGAATTGCCTCATCGCCATGAAGAGCGCACCGGATATTCCCAATGAGCAGTTCTTCGCCATGACGCGTCTCGATGAGAATCGCGCGAAGACTCAGCTCGCGCAAAAAGCAGGTGTGCCTGTGCAAGACGTCACCGAACTCTGCGTTTGGGGGAATCACAGCCCGACCATGTTTCCCGATTTTTATAACGCGAAGATTTCGCGCCAGAAAGCGACCGAAGTTATTACTGACGAAGAGTGGCTGAAGGATACGTTTGTCCCGACTGTCGGTAAACGCGGTGCCGCGATTATCGCAGCACGTGGCGCGTCTTCCGCCGCTTCAGCGGCCAATGCGGTCGTCGATACCGTCCACGATTTGATCACGCCGACCCGTGGCGACTATCACAGCGTCTGCGTCATCTCTAAAGGCGAATACGGCACGCCTGCCGGACTCATCACATCACTCCCCATAAAAGTCGATGCAGTGGGCAACTGGCGCGTGGTCGAAGGCATCCAGCTTAACGATTACGCCAAGTCACAGATCCAAGCTTCGAACGACGAGCTGCTCAAAGAGAGGAAAGTCGCCTTCGGGCAACTGGGGCTGAGTGTTTAGCCGCACGGGCAACGCAAGGTCGGGCCACGGTATTTTTATTTGGACTGATTTGTTGGAGTCCCGTCCCGCTGAGCGCATGTGCGTCAACCTAAGGGCTTAAGTGCTTGATGGGAGGCGCGTTTGTAAAAGTTCTCGTTCCTGTTAGCGAGGCAGCAAGCTCCCCGCCTGCCCCCGCCTAAGCGGGGGATAGGAGGGGACAGAATCAATCGTCGTTCAGACGATTGATTCAGGGGTGGTCCTCGTCGTCGCAAGTAGCTTTCCACAGGGATTCCATCGTCCGCCCTGCCCCGAAACCACCCCTGCGTGCTCGCCTACACGGCGATCACGCGGTCCCCTCCTATCCCCCCGCTTGGCGGGGGCAGGAGGGGAGTTTTGTAAGTCAGCAATCTAAGATGACTATTCCAAAGTCAATGTTGCCGTCCTCTCCTTAGGTTGACGCACATGCGCTGAGCGGGACGGTCTCACTGGCGCTCCACCTGGGACCGAAGACCGTCCCGCTCAGCGGGACGGGACTCCAACAGGGCACACGACCCACCGAGGTCCAAATAAAAATACCGTGAACGGCGCGGTGTCATGCGCCCTTCGGCGGGCTCAGGGTCTTCGACAAGCGCAGACGCTACGGTGTAGTCCAACCCCGTCTTTCAAATTAGGCTAGGTTCGCGCCTCATTAACGTAAGCTTCTTAGTGGCTATAATTGTGCAACTCTCCTTGAACTTTAACGCGATGTCGTCATTCATGTTTGGATGCATCGCATAGTATTGCTTTTCTTTGTACTCCATCAAGCGGTCTTCGCTGCCACTGCAATAGAAGGAAAGGTTATATCTATTGATACTGCGGCGAAAGCATTTGAACTGGAGGTCTCGAAGTCAGGTAGTTCTGAGTTCGTGGCCGGGGATAAGAAGTCTTTCCGCGTCAGTCGCGGTGATCTTGAGGTCGGCTATCTTGGCAGGCACATTCGCGCGAATGCGGCCTTCTATAATAAGGCATGGCACTTGGAGCAGGTTTTTCCTGTGGACGGCGATGGGGCGGATGAGGTTCGTCTAGTGAACCGGATCTTCCATCGCGATACTGAAGCAATGAAGCGCGGGAAGTTCCTTAGGGAAGGAGACGTCATTCCGAACTTCGGCATGATCGATCAGCACGGCAAGTTCGTGCAGATCAACAATCTGAAAGGGAAGTCTTTTGTTCTTAATTTCATTTTCACCCGCTGCCAAGCAGCCAAGATGTGTCCCGCATCGAGCACGAAGATGGAAGAGCTACAGGAAAAGGCGAGGGGAGCAGGACTTTCCAATCTGCATTTTGTGACTGTCAGTTTTGATCCAGCCTTCGATTCTCCCGGCACCCTTCGCACATATGCCAAAGGATATGGCATGGAGTTTGATAATTTCCATCTACTGACCATGAATCAAGAGGTGGTCGACGACCTGCTTCGCCAGGTCGGTATTCTTACCATGGAGGAGGATGGCACGATCAATCACACCATAGCGACTCTACTGGTTGATGCGGAGGGACGAGTGGCCTACCGTGAAGAGGGTCCCGCGTGGAAGACGGAAAATTTTCTGAAGAAGGCTAAAGCGCTGTAATTGGTAAGGGATTCTCACGGTATTTTCATTTGGACCTCGATGGGTCGTGTGCCCTGTTGGAGTCCAAATAGAAATACCGTGAAGGGATTCTTAAGTGATCTTTTTTCCCTTTGACGACAAGCGCACCTCTGTGTGACGGTCTTTGTTCACTAAATGAAATGCATGCTCCGGAGCGATCAACGCGGATTCTCCGAGCAATTTCAAAAACCCATAAAATATGACACCTATTCTTAAGATCCTATCAATTCTTGCCCTCGGTCTGGCTGCCGCCACACCGAGTTTCTCACAGGCACCTGCCGCACCAACTGCACCAACTGCGGGTGCCCAGGCACCCGACCAAATTTCGCAGCTCGCACAGATGGTGGGCTTAAGCGAGAAGCAGGAGTCTGACATCCGTGCTATCATCGCCGAGATCGAGCCGAAGATTGATGAGCTACAAACCAAGGCGCGTGCAGTGCAAATGGAGTTGGTTGACCTGGCTGGCCCAGAGTTTGACGAAACTGCGATCCGGGCCAAAGCTGCTGAATTAGGTGCACTTGAAGGTCAAATGACCGCCTCGTCCATCATTCTGCAATCGAAGGTCGACGCCGTATTCACCAAAGAACAACGCGAACAACTCGAAGCCATGCAGCGTCAGCAACAGCAGATGCAGCAACAAATGCAACAGCAGCAGATGCAGCAGCAAATCCAGCAGCAAATGCAGCAGATGCAACAACAGCAGCAGGCCGAAGCGCCATCTGCTGAGGAGGCGGTTAAAGAGTAAGGTTAGATATTACAGCTACTATTTTCAAAAGCCCGGGCCGATGAGCCCGGGCTTTTTTTGGGGACATCATTTCGTAGAATGGTTAGGTCCTTATGGAAATGGTAGCGCAGGTCCGTCCTTACCGGCATGAGCTGTTATAGATTCCTTATCCCATTACTGAGCACTTCAGCGGCTTTTTCGATCGCATCTCCATCGTGAGCACTACAGAGGAAGCAGGTTTCGTAGGCGGATGGTGGTAGGTAGACACCGTGCTCCAGCGCGTAACGGAAGAGCTTGCTAAATAGTTGCGTCGTGCTGCCAGTGGCATCATCGTAGTTACGAATTGGTGACTCACTGAAAAAGATGGCAAACATGGAACCGACTTGCGGCACCTGCAACGGCACGCCCTGATTTTTTGCCGCATCCAGTAGTGCGTCGCGGATCTGCGAGCCTAGCTTTTCAAATAGTGGATAGGGGTTGGTTTCTTTGAGCTTCTTGAGCGAGGCAATTCCGGCGGCCATGGCTAGGGGGTTTCCGCTTAGGGTGCCCGCTTGATAGACGGGGCCGAGTGGAGCCAGATAATCCATAATTTCCGCTCGACCGCCAAGCGCCCCAACCGGTAGACCCCCACCAATGATTTTTCCCAGTGCAGTGAGGTCGGGTGTGATGCCGATACGTTCCTGCACGCCGCCAGCCGCGACGCGGAAGCCAGTCATGACTTCATCGAAGATGAGCAAGCTTTGGTTTGCTGTGCACAGTTTACGCAATAGTTCTAAATAGCCTTCATCCGGTAGTATGAGGCCGCAGTTCGCAGGAAATGGCTCGACGATAATGGCAGCAATCTCGTCGCCCTGATCAGCAAAGGTTTTCTTGATGCCCTCAGCGTCGTTGTAATCGAGCACGATTGTCTCGGCCGCGAAGCTGGCAGGGATGCCTGCGCTATCCGGGTTGCCGAGGGTGAGTGCTCCTGAGCCCGCTTTGACGAGTAGCGAGTCCACGTGGCCGTGATAGCAGCCTGCAAATTTGATGATCTTATCGCGCCCAGTGTAACCACGTGCCAGTCGGATGGCTGACATAGTGGCCTCGGTGCCAGAGTTACACATGCGCACTTTCTCCACGGAGGGCACGAACTCGACAATCAGCTCGGCCATCTCGACTTCGTAGGGATTTGGTGTGCCGAAGCTGGTGCCGTTTTCAAGGGCGGTGGCGATTGCGGCGCGAATGTTGGGGTCGTTGTGGCCGTGGATGGCTGGTCCCCATGTGCAGACAAAATCAATTAACTCCTTATTATCAGCCGTGGTAAGCGTAGCCCCATGAGCTGATTTAGTGAAAAAGGGCGCGCCGCCGACAGCGCGAAAAGCGCGAACGGGCGAGTTGACGCCGCCAGGCATGAGCTGCTGGGCGCGTTGAAAGAGTTGTGAGGAGTCCATGTGATTGAACATGGAACATGGAACATGGAACGCCAAACGTCCAACGCTGAATAAAAAAAACTTAAAATCCAATGTTCGATGTTTAGCTTTCAAGCGAAGCGTCTGGCTCGAATGGCACTTAGTAAAGCTGTGTTGTCGGGTTGGAGTTCCGGCTTTAGCCGGTTTTCTCTCTGTCCTTGAACCGTCCCGCTAAGCGCATGTGCGTCAACCTTAGGGTTTAAGTGCTTGATGGGAGGCTTGTTTGCGCTGCCGAACGTTCGCGGGCTTTCCCAGCGTAGGGGTGGTGCTCGCGCCACCCGCGAGTCTTGCGTGACGGTCATGAACTTACGTAGCGCTGCCGAACATTCGCGGGCTTCCCCATTCGACTAGCTCATGGCCTGAGGCAAGGGAGAGCCCCTACGGTTTGCTGCGGACGTAGCGCTATTAATGGGCCAATATTTCCTCCCTTTCCTTAGGTTGACGCACATGCGCTAAGCGTGACGGGACTCCAACGATGAGTGCGGCGCGTTTAAATAATTCTCGCATTCGCTTAACTAAGTGCCATTCCGTCTAGCTCACATATTTCTGCACAATTGGGATCCGCCGACCAATCCCGAAGGCGAGGGACGTGGTCTTAAGGCCCGGGGCGGCTTGTTTACGTTTGTATTCGTTGAGATCCACTTTGCGCACGATGTCGTCGACAATGTCCTGCGCGTATCCTTTTTCGACGATTTCAGCACGCGAGAGACCCTCTTCGACGTAGAGGCGCAGGATGCCATCAAGCACCGGGTAGGGTGGTAGCGAGTCCTCGTCCTTTTGGTCAGGGCGGAGCTCGGCAGAGGGTGGTTTTTCGATCGTGTTGATGGGAATTATTTCACGCCCGGCGTCAGCATTAATGTGCCGTGCGAGTGCGAAGACTCTCGTTTTTGGCAGATCAGAGATGGCTGCGAGGCCGCCGCACATGTCTCCGTAGAGGGTGCAATAGCCGACAGAGATTTCACTTTTGTTCCCGGTGGTGAGCAGTATGGCGCCAAACTTGTTCGACATAGCCATGAGAAGTAGGCCGCGTGCCCGGGCCTGAATATTTTCTTCGGTTACGTCGGGTGCTCTACCTTCAAAGAGTGTCGCCAGGGCGGCCTCGGATGCGGCAACCGTGTCGGCGATTCCGATTTCGTGGTATTCAATGCCCAGGTTTTGAGCCAATGCGGCAGCGTCATCGCGGCTGTGTTGACTGGAGATGGCCGAGGGCAGGGCGATGCCAATGACGTTTTCGGGGCCGAAGGCGTCCGCCGCCAGCACACAGACTACCGCGGAGTCGATGCCCCCGGAGAGGCCTATGAGGGCTTTCTTAAATCCACACTTGTGAGCGTAGTCGCGTAGGCCGAGTGTGAGGGCTTTCTGAGTCGCAGCGTTGCCCTTTAAGTTGAAATGCTCGGAAACGTAACCAGCGGGATTCTCCAGATCGATAATATGATTCTCTTCGCGGAAGGCAGCGAGGCCGGAGATGAGTCCCCGTTCGTGGTGCGCGGCCAGACTGCCGCCGTCGAAGATAAGTTCATCATTTCCGCCGACAGCGTTGCAGTACACAGCCGGGCAACCGCAGCGCTCTGCGGCGTCTTGCACGAGTGGTTCGCGGGCCTCGTTCTTTCCTTCATGCCAGGGGCTGGCTGAGAGATTGAGCAGGAGGTCGATATTTTCCTTTGCAAGCTCGCCGACCGGGTCTTCGCAGTAGCGACGACTGGTGGGGATCGAACTGCTCGTCCAGATATCTTCGCAGATTGTAATCCCTATTTTTTGGCCCTTCCACTCGTAGATGGTGGGTGCGGCGGCGGGCTCGAAGTAGCGCTCTTCGTCAAAGACATCGTAGCTAGGGAGGAGTGACTTGCGCGCAACAGCTTTCACCTCGCCCGATTCGCACCATGCCGCCGCATTATAAAAAGGCCGGCCACTGATACATGGTCCGCGGTCCTGAACGTAGCCGATAACGGCAGGCGCCTCGCCAACTTCTTTTGCGATCGCTTCGAGTGTGTCTTCGTTGTCGGCTACAAAGCGGCTCTTGAAGAGCAAATCACGGGGCGGGTAGCCGCAGACGGCAAGCTCCGGAAATAGAACAAGCTCTGCTCCTTCGCCCACCAATTGCTGATAGGCCTCTAATATAAGAGCTTTGTTTCCGCTGAGGTCGCCGACCGTGGTATTGATTTGTGCGATGCCTATTTTCATAAAAGTTAAACAATTGTTTGAATTGACGACTTGCAAATATAGTTATTCCGAAAATACTGCGTTTAGCGCCTTAAAGGCACTACTATTTTGTGATGCTACGAAAATTCAAGTTTATCAGTCTATTCCTTTTTGCTTTTATCGCTGGTCTCGTTGCTGAGCAAGAGATTGAGTCGGGCAACGAGGTTGAGTTGGCCCGTATTTCCTCCGAGCCGCTTTATTTGCCGGTTTCAGATGTAGTCAAGCGGGTAAAAAGCCAAAACCTTCAATTGCTCATCCGGAATGAGGGAGTGATGCGAGCGCTTGAACAGTCTTATCAGCGGCGTGCAGCTTTACTGCCCCAATTCGGCCTGCAGGCTCAACAGTCCCGCAATCAGATGGCCCTGGATCAGTTCCGTGGTAACGCAATTACGAATATTGGGCCCTTTAACTCATTTGGATCAAGGGTCGAAGGCACACTCAACGTGATCGATCCACAACAATACGCCGACTATCGCTTGGCGAAGTTAACGCATGCCATCGAAAAACTGGACTATGAGGTGGCCGTTCAGGATGTGCTTGATCAGGCGATCATGCTTTACTTTACGCACTTGAGAGACCTTCGGCGTATTGAAATCTTAGAGGGTAACATTGTGCGTGAGCAAAGTTTACTGGACTTAGCGAAGCAACAATTTGATGCGGGTGTAGCGGTTAAGATCGATGTCACCCGTGCGGAGGTTAGACTCTCCTCGGTCAGGCGTTCTCTGATGGATGCACGGATTGATGCTGACAATTCGGTTCTCGAATTAAAGAGCTTGCTCGATATCGATCTCGATCAGGCCTTGGTAATGGATCATGCATTAGTCGACGGGGTGAAGTCACAACCCGCCCTAAAGCGATATGGACAGATGGCAGAACTCACGGAATTACGGCCTGAGCTGCAAAGTCAGCAAACACAACTCGATCGGGCAATCCTCGCAAAACGTTCTGTCAATTGGCAGCGTTTGCCGTCTGTGAGTCTTTTTGCTGATTGGGGCTACGATTCCAACGATATTGCAGATGATGATAAAGGAGAGGCATGGATGGTTGGCGTGCAAGCAAGTGTGCCAATCTGGGAAGGTGGCCGGATCGCTGCCGAGCACCGTGAAGCGAAAGCTGTCGTCCGCCAAAATAAGTATGCGCAAAGGCAGTTGAAGAACCAAATTGAGCGGCAATTTAAGTTCGCGATGCTTGAGATGGATTCACGCTATGCGCAGATCGAAATCGCCAGAGACGAAGTTCGACTCGGAAATGATGAGGTCGAGCAGGCTCGAGAGCGCTACAATGAGGGCTTAGCCGATAATCGTGAATTGATTGATGCGCAGCAGCGGCTAGCGGATGCCGAGGACAGTCACCTCCGGGCGATCTATCTCTATGGGCTCAGTCGTCTGGCTTTTGCCCGGTCTATCGGCTCGGTCGAGCGTGTCCTCGAATAGGATGCCAAACCATCCTGACAAATTGATTCTCGCCTCCGCGTCCCCGCGCCGGAGCGAGTTGCTTAAAAGGATTGGACTTTGTTTTGAGATCTGCCCCGCAGACGTGGAGGAGGAAAATCATCCCACCGACGGTCCGGCTAAGATGGTGGCCTGCAATGCTGCCTTAAAAGCTGGTGCGCTCAGCCCCCACCATCCTAATTCGCTCGTTCTCGGCTCAGATACTACCGTGGCGGTGGACAACGAGGTGCTTAACAAGCCCATCGATCTGGCACAAGCACGAGCCATGCTGCACCGTCTCTCTGGGCGCAGCCATACGGTTTATACTGCTGTCGCTCTCTACTGGGCGAGTGGGGGGTTGGAGGACGTCTTTATCGAAAGTAGCGCGGTGCATTTTAAGGCCGTTGATGATACTATCATTGATCGCTATATTGAAGTAGTGAACCCCCTAGATAAAGCGGGAGCATACGGCATTCAGCAGGCCCGCGAAATGATCATCGAATCGGTCGAAGGATCGGTCGAAAACGTGATGGGGTTACCGATTCAGGCACTGGAGCGAAGACTTGCTGAACACAAATTCAATTTTAAAGTCTAAAGTTACCTCCTCTGTGATTGGTGAGTGAACATGGACACTTTTTTAGCCCATACCTTCGATGAATTCAGAGCCGGCCACTGGCGGACGGCTTGCTTTGCTTTTGGCATCACATTATTGGTTCACCTTACTATTGTGTTTGTGCTACCCACGCGAATTCTGCCCGTAGAGCGTGCCGCGCAAGCAGCAGACGAAGCGGTCGTTTATGAAATTGATTTAGTCGAGCCTCAGGGGCAGCGCTATGTGGAGGCCAACCCCGAGGCGCCGGAGAACGTGCCAGATCGCACCGAGCAGTATTCGTTTCGCGATCAGCAGGCAGCCGATCAAAACCCACTAACCGATTCCTTGAACCGGCCGACAGTGGACGGCGAAGAAGAGGCGCTGAAAATTGTGCAGGGCCAACTCGAAGAATCAAAACCGCTTCCGCAGGGTGTCTATTCTCCAACTGCAAAGCCAGGAGAAGGTGAGGGCACCGAGGGCGGGAAGCTGGGCTCCGAGTCGCAACCTGTGGTCACGCAAGTTCAGCCCCTGCCCGCGCCAGACTTCATTCAGCAGAAACCAGTCACTCAGGAAGGCCCCGGCAGCGCTGTTGAAATAACCGGTGAAGCTCAGGAAGTCTTCGAGCAGCCTGATCCTGATGCCCCAATTAATGTTTACCGCCCACCGACTCAAGCACAGCCGGAGATCCAAGTGGGGGATGGCGCGGGCGGAGCCTCTGTGGCTCGCCCGATGCCTAGAGCACGGCCTCGACTTGATCCCGAATTAATTACCGGGCCGCTACTGAAATCACAGGGTTCAGCCCGCCTCAGAGGCAACCTCGCGATTGATGCAACTTTCAGCGAATTCGGTGAATATGAGCAGCAGTTTTATGCTGCAATACAGGCTGGCTGGTATCAGGAGATTGAGTTTTTTCAGCCAATCGATACCGCGACCCGTGTGCATGTGCAATTTCGCATCAAAGCCGACGGCACGGTGGATAAGGTCGAGGCGGTTCAATCGACGGCCAGTAAGATTGCTACAGTTATTTGCGAGACGGCGATAGCGAAGCGATCGCCTTTCCGCCCGTGGACCCGGGAAATGATTAAGGTATTTGGGACTGAGCGTATCCTGAATGTTGTTTTCAACTACCGTTGATAAATGAGATTGAAACTGATTTACAGCTTTGTCATTGGTTGCACCGCTTCATGGATAAATACAAAACAGTAGGCATCGACGATCTCCCGATCAATACGGGTGTGCGTGTTCTGGCGTCCAACGAAGACGGACTCGTGGGATTGGAGAAAGCTGAAGGCTTGATGTCGCATCCGAATACTGCTGAGGATATTGAAAAGTCGTTACTCACAGCCAGCTATGACTATGATGGCGAGTTCTACTTCTGGAAAGATGCTCAGGGGGAGGAGTGCAGAGTCTGGCTTATCAACCGCCTGGACTCCCCGACCTCCGGAGTTATACTTATTGCTTTAAATTCCGACATCGCGTCAAAGATTAAGCTGGAGTTCAGCACTCATAAAGTCAGCAAGCACTACCATGCCATCGTAAGGCACAAGCCATCCAGAAATTCTGGTGTATGGGAAGACCTGATCTCTAAGGATTTAGTTAGAAACGGTCGTCGCGTTAAGAAGGGGCGACAGATCAAGGCTAAGTCCGCGTATAAATACATAAAACACCCGGTTGGTGGCTTCCCGGTTTCTTTGATAAAGCTCTCACCGGTTACAGGCCGGACACATCAACTGCGAGTTCAATGCAGTAAGCACAAACACCCTATTGTTGGTGATCGCACCTATGGGCATTTTAGTTTTAACAAAGAGGTTGCACAGCGTTCAGAAGTGAAGCGCCTGCTCTTACATTCTTCAGAATTAGTCGTCAAATATACCCTGAATGGGAAGGCTAAAACTTTTCATGCTGAATCTGCGCTTCCAAGTGCTTTTCATGAAGTTTTGCAGTATCGACCTGGACTCGATAAGCCTAAAAAACCTGAAGCCGATGATGATGTGGGCGAAAACCCACTACCGGGCCGCCGTTTTAAGACCGTATAGGGGAAAGCGCGGCTTTTAATTGTAAGCGACGGAAAATTAAACATGATCACATGATGCCTTCTTTTAAATTCTACAAACGAGATGAGCGCCTCCTTGTTCGTCTTACTGTGGTTTTGGGTCTCGCAGTTGGCATACTGGCCTTGATTCTGGCAAAAAACCTGGGAGTTCGTGCGGAGAAAATTTCTCCTCTAGAAGTCTGGAGTTACGTTAATGTGGTATCATCCCAGAAGGGCATAGATCCAGAATTTGTCTATGCTTTGGTCTGGGCTGAAAGTAGCTTGGATGCCAAGGCACGCAGCTCGGTGGCAAGAGGTATGATGCAGTTAACAAAACCGGCTTGGCGTGAGGTCACCGATGAATCCTATCGCCATGCATGGGATTGGAAAACCAATATTAGGGTAGGGGTCGATTATTTAGCGTTATGTCGAGATTATCTTAAAAAGCATGACTCTTTCTCATATCCTTTGTTGGCAGCCTCCTATCGTTACGGGCCTTATTATGTGAAAAGAAAAGATTTTGATCTCAGGCAAATAAAACAGCCCAAAAATGAGATTTATCAGCGCATCTTTTCGGGTAACATTCGCCCCGTGCAGCTACCAGCGCAGGTGGGGGATTTGGATTAGTATTTTGGAATTACCGTGCGCTGCGGTCGGCAGTTTGATCGCTATGGATAGGTATTTTGCCGCTCGATTATTCGTAATTCAGCACATCCGGATAAATCTGTCCGGTTGGACTGATCTTAAAGAGATAGACTTTGTCCGGTTCTATCTTCGAATAAATCGCGTTCCCGAAGACAGCCGTCACGCCATACTCGCTGAGCTGCTGAGGATCACTGGCCAGATTCCAGACAGCGTCCCAGAATACCGCCTGATCTTTAAGGCGTAGCGATTGTGTAATCGCGTTGTAGCGCTCCGGTGCCTGCCCGCGGCTCTGGATAAGTTGACCGTCTGCGGGTGCATCAGATTCGCCGTATATACGGCGCCAGAGGTAGAGCGCGCGGCCCTTGCCGTCTTTCACATACTCATCACTGAATTTCACGATCAGCGCATCGAAGTGGATGACTTCGCCGCTAACAACAAATAGTTCTTCGCTGGCGATTTCATCCGGCTTGCCCGGCGGTGTTTGCACAAAGCGAATCAAACTCTCAACCTGCCCTTGTTCATTCCTGTTGCGTGACTTCAAGGTAACAAAACCGATCTGCTCTTCATTGGTCAGATTACTAATCGCCTTATTCAGTTTGTGATTCTCAGTCAGCAAGCTGTGGATGCTGGAAGTCGAAAAATAGAAAGCCGCACCGAGAATGGCAGCCGTAACAATCGCAGCCAGGACGACTAGATTCACTATAATTTTTCCACTGCGTGCATTCTTTGACATAACTCTTGTTTTGAATAGTATTTATATCCGACAACGTTTTCGACTGAAATATTCATTTAATTCCGTTGAGATTCTTCATTTAGAACAGAAATTATAAATAGTGAGTAATATTACAAAGTTTGACCCGGCACGAATCCGGCAAGATTTTCCTATTCTTCAAACCGAAGTTCGGGGGAAACCATTGAGCTATCTGGACAGCGGTGCGACCGCCCAGAAGCCGTCTACGGTAATCGAAGCCATTGATCGCTACTATCGTGCTGAGAATGCGAACATACACCGTGGGCTGCATTACTTAAGCGAGCAGGCAACTGAAGCATACGAGGCATCGCGTACAAAAATCGCGGACTTCATCGGTGCGCCCGAGTCGGATGAAGTTATCTTTGTTAGAGGTGCCACCGAGGGTATAAACTTAGTCGCACACGGATTTATTGAAACCGTTCTACAGCCAGGCGACGAAATTCTGATTAGTCACATGGAGCACCATGCAAACATCGTGCCCTGGCAGATCGCAGCTGAGAAAACCGGCGCAGTGCTCAAAGTCATCCCGGTAACTGAGTCCGGTGAGATCGACCTGCAAGCCTTCGATAATTTATTATGTGAAAAAACCAAATTACTTTCGATCGTTCACATTTCCAATGCCCTCGGCACAATTATTCCAGTTAAGCAAATGACCGATAAGGCACATGCACTCAATGTTCCGGTGCTTATTGATGGCTGCCAATCCGTGCCGCACATGCCGGTCGATGTTCAGGAATTGGGCTGCGACTTCTTTGTCTTTTCAGGGCACAAGCTTTTCGGGCCGACCGGAATAGGTGTGCTTTGGGGCAAGCGCGAGTGGCTCGAAAAATTACCCCCATATCAGAGTGGGGGCGACATGATTGAAAAAGTAGATTTTGATGGCACTACCTATAAACCAATTCCAGCTAAGTTCGAAGCTGGGACACCGCACATTGAAGGCGTTATAGGGCTGGCGGCTGCAGTCGACTATATGAACCGCCTCGACCGCGCTGGTGCACTTGCTCACGAAACAGAATTATTGAAAGCCGCTACCGATGCCCTGTCTAATGTTGATCGCCTCCGTATCATCGGAACTGCACCGGATAAGGCATCGATCCTATCCTTTGTCATTGATGGTATCCATCCGCACGACATCGGCACTTTTCTTGATGCTGACGGCGTAGCAATCCGCGCCGGGCACCACTGCACACAGCCACTACTCAAACGCTTCGGCCTGCCGGCAACGGCGAGGGCTTCGTTTGCGTTTTATAACAGCTTTGAGGATGTCGACCGTCTGGTTAACGCGGTTCAAAAGCTACAGCGTTTCTTCGGTTAAAGCCGTTTAGGCATGCACGTCAGCTTGCTGAGCAGTTCCGTCAGGCTACGGCCAACCCACGTCGCCCCAGCGGCTCTTAATTCTTCAATAGAATGGGCTCCAGTGCTGACGCCATAGAAATCTATTCCGGCGTTCTTTGCAGTCTCTGCATCGGTCGGGGAGTCACCTATTAGAATTGTGCCGTCAGTTGTCGCGTGAATCTGTTCTAGAACATACTGTGTCAGTTCGGGCTCAGGTTTAGCCCATTGAGTGTCTGTATTTCCAATGCAAATATCGATGTGCTTTGAGAATCCGCAATGTGCACTCACGGCGCGCGCCGTCTCACCGTGTTTGTTTGTGAAGATTGCTTGTGGGATATTTTTACTGGCGAAGTATGCGATCAACTCAGGTGCGCCGGGTAGCGTAATTAGGCCATCAAACATGATCTCAGGGAACCGTTTGCGAAAGGCTGTGCAGGCTTGCTCCAGGCGCTCTTGGTCAACAAAAAGTCCCATGGTGGATGCCATGGGGCCGCCCATGCTGCGGTATATTTCATCCGCTGCCGGATCGGGGTAGCCCATTGCGGAAATCACCTCGGTGTAACAGCGAACGATGGGGGCGCTCTGGTCGATTAGAGTGCCGTCCATGTCCCAGAGGACGGTTTTAATTGAGGGAAGGTTCATATCGGATTATTTACAGAGAAAAAACGCTACGCCCGAATTCTTGAAGATTTTCGTAAATGCCCGCAGCATTGGTTTCATTTGCCAGTTGCTCAGCGCTGTGGGTGCCGGTCGCTACGAGATAACAAGTGAGGCATCCGGCGTCAGCCGCAGCGAAGTCGTAGGGAGAGTCGCCGACCATAATAGTATCCTCCGATGAGCAGTCCATGCGCTCGAGTGCCTGCATCGTGAAGCGGGGATCAGGTTTGCGGTATCCTGTGCCGTCTGCCGTGCCGATGATGGCGTCGAGGTGTTGATCCAGCCCAAGGTGTTTGAGGATCGAGACCGCATGTGTTTCATATTTATTGGTAAAGACGCCAAGTTTCAGGCCTTTCAGCTTTAGAGCTTTCAGTAGGCCTTCACTGCCGGGAAGAGCTTCTACATCATCATACATGATCTCGTCGAAGTGCTCTTTAACGTGAGGTATGGCAGCTTCGACGTGCTGGGTTCCGCTGAGTTTACCAAAAGTTATGGGGAGAGAACCACCTACTGTAGAGCGAACCGTCGCGTAATCACTTTCCGGTAAACCCAACTTTCGCTGGGCATAAGCGATGCTGCGATGGATGGCGCTGAAGTGATCGATAAGAGTTCCATCCAGGTCGAAGAGTATGTTTTGCATGATAAAATGTGCTTTATTCGATTAGCGTATAGTGCACGCTAGCGTATTAGTGTAAAGACAGGCCATTGCTCTAATGGCAAGCGAAGGAGTATTTATTGTATTGAGAACAAAGACTATCAAAGCGGAAAGCAAGTCAGGGTGCCGGGCAAGCATTCGGAGTTCCTCCTCCGGAGAAGTGCTGGTTCTCCACTTGAGCGGGCGTTGGCTGATCTCTGATGCGAGGCCTGGGCTTGACGAGGTTCTGGTGGATGTGGATTTCGCGAGTTTGAGCACCTTATGTTTTGAATGCCAGGATTTGGACTCTTGGGATACCGGGCTTCTAATATTCGTGCGCGCTTGCCAGGAGTTAGCCGAAAAGCATGAGCTTCGTTGTCACCTGCAAGATTTACCTGAGGGCGTGCAGAATTTGATCAGGCTCTCGCATGCAGTGCCCAGTCATAAAAATTCTCTGGAGGATAAGACACGCGGCTGGCTGACAAGCCTGGGTGAGCGCTCTTTAGGTGCGCTAGATGGAATCCTGAACTACTTTGCTTTTACCGGAGAGTTGATTCTCGACCTATTGGCGTTTGTGTTTGGCCGAGCAAAAGTCAGGAAAAAAGACTTTTTCTTTATCATACAAACAACCGGTCCGTCGGCAGTGCCGATCGTGTCACTGCTAAGCTTTTTGACCGGTCTTATCATTGCTTTCATCGGCGTGATTCAATTGCAGAAGTTTGCCGCTGATATTTATGTAGCTGATTTAGTCGGCTTAGCCACAACCCGCGAGTTAGGGGCGGTCATGGCAGGGGTGATCATGGCGGGTCGAACTGGTGCTGCTTTTGCTGCCCAGATCGGCAGCATGAAAGTCAATGAAGAGATTGATGCTCTGACGACTTTTGGTATTTCCCCGATGCAATTCCTGGTGTTGCCGCGTGTGATTGCGATGGTTTTGATGATGCCTCTACTTTGCGTTTGCGCTAATTTCGTCTCGATTGCAGGTGGTATGGTTGTAGCGATTACGATTTCTGACGTGAGTGTCACCCAATACATTAATCAAATTGATTACGCGGTCTCGACGACCGATTTAGCGGTGGGTATTTTTAAAAGTGCTGTCTTTGGTCTTATCATAGCAATGGCGGGTTGTTATCGTGGTCTAAATTGCGGCAAGGATGCCACTGCAGTTGGCTTGGCAGCGACTTCAGCGGTAGTGACTTCAATCACATGGATTGTCGTCGCTGACGCGATATTTGCGGTCTTATTTCATATCCTGGGAGTCTAGTCATGGGGAATTCTTCAGATATAATTTCTGTAAAGGGTCTAAAAATGGCCTATGACGATTACGTCGTGATGAACTCACTCGATTTCACCGTGAAGCGGGGCGAGGTAAAGGTCATCATGGGCGGAAGTGGTTGCGGAAAAAGCACACTCCTAAAGCACATGGTTGGTCTTGAGCGCGGCCCGGAGGGTGAAATCTTTTATGACGGAGAGCTCTTCAATCCTAATGATAATTCGGGCGATGTCATTTGCCGTCGATTTGGAGTGCTTTTTCAGGGTGGGGCGCTGTGGAGTTCGATGACCGTCTTCGAGAACATTGCATTGCCATTGGAAAACTATACCCAGCTCTCAGCGAGTGACATCCGCGATATTGTTGAATTTAAACTATCATTAGTTGGGCTGGCAGGGTTCGGCCACCGCTATCCATCAGAGCTGAGTGGTGGCATGCGCAAGCGCGCGAGCTTAGCGCGGGCCATAGCACTTGATCCACAAATACTGTTTTTCGATGAGCCATCGGCTGGTCTCGACCCGATGAGTTCTCGACGCCTCGATGATTTAATTCTTGAGTTAAGAGATGCCTTAGGAGCTACAGTTGTGGTAGTGACTCATGAGTTAGCTAGTATCTTTGCAATTGCTGACAGCGCGCTTTTCCTGGATTCTGAGACGAAGTCCGCGCTTTGTGATGGCAATCCCAATGATTTGATCGACGATCCTTCTGTCGACCCCAAGGTTCGTGATTTTCTAAAGCGTGGCGAGCTGACCCATAAAGAAAGGTAAGCATCAAAGGATTGAATCTTCCTTATCTGTAGCTCAAAACCATTTTGTATATTCTTAATGAAAAAGCCTAGTCCACATATCATCGGCGCCTTTATTACGGCCACTGTCCTTCTTTTAATCGGGATGATTATGTTTTTGGGGACGTCGAGTCTATTAAGTCAAAGCACTCGCTTCATTCTTTTCTTTGATCAATCGGTCAATGGATTGGCTCAGGGGTCTCCAGTGAAATTCAGAGGTGTGCCAGTCGGTAGCGTCGAGCGTATCCTGATTAAAGCTGGGGGGCAAAAACCGGATTCCACTGCGATACCGGTTATCATTAAAATTGATCGTAGCCGCCTGCAAAATGATCTCGGTGTAATGGATCAGGCGTTTGATCCTGCACAAATTAAGAAATCAATTGGTCGCGGTTTAGTTGCGGAATTGAGCTTAGAGAGCTTTATTACCGGGCAACTTTTTGTTGAATTCAGTTTCAACCCCGATCGGGTTGAGGATTGGGAAAAGCACTTGGTCGGCGAGAGTGAAATGATGGAAATCCCCACTTTAAGTTCATCGCTCGATCAGATTACCGACGATGTTGCGGCGATCATTGCCAAGCTGAATACTTTGGATATCGGACAGCTTAATAATAATATCAACAAGGTATTGGAAAATACCTCAGCTGTTCTCGAAGGCATTGACTCCGAAGAAATCAGCCGCTCTGTAGTTGGCGCGGCCGACTCATTCACAACTTTTATAGAGTCCGGAGAACTGACGAAGACACTCGAAAGTGCGCAAAAAACGATGGAAGAAATTACCAAAACGGTGAATTCCTTCAATATAGACGATGGCCCGCTAGCCGCTAAAATAGAAGCGTGGACATTGAGCCTGACGACAACGTTGACTGAACTGCAGAAGCTTACTGCGCGGACAGGTGAGATGATGGCACCGAATGGCAGCATGCGTGTGGAGCTTGAATCCATGCTTCGCGAGTTGAGCCGGGCGGCTCGTTCGGTTCGGGGTTTAGCAGATTACCTGGAAGACAATCCAAGTGCACTTATCCGTGGCCGCGCTCAACCTGAATAATATTAACCCATGAACAAAACAAAGCTTTCACTTATTGCTCTCTCGATTGGAGGGGCTCTGCTGACTTCATGCGTAAACTTGAAGCCCGTTGTTCCTAAATCCCAAAATTATACGCTCGGGCCAGTTGAAATCCAAGCCGTAGATCAAGTTGATCAACTTGAGCAAGGAACTGCCGTGAGTGAAGCGATTTTCATCACGCGTCCCCATGTTCCGACCTATCTTGACAGCGGACGTCTGGTATACCTTGCAGGTAGTGGAGAGGTGAAGCAGGTTCCGGTCGCACGATGGGCTGAACCCATGGTAGAAGGTATCGCGCGCGCAACTGCACTTTATTTGAATGAGTCGACTGGACTCGGCACTGTGGTAGGCTACTACCCATGGCCTAACTCGAATGTAGACGCGATACGCCTCACTCTTAATTTTTTGCGTTTCAGTGCGACTGAAACCGGCGAAGTGCACGTAGTTGCCCGCTGGACACTCAAGCACTCTACGGGTGAAATAAAGTCGGGGCTGTTTTCCACCGAAGAGTTAAGATGGACGGTCGCAGAGCCGGAGTCTTTAGTCGCCGCTTATAACGACGCACTTAAAGCTTTGGCTGTAGAAGTTCTTGATCACTTGAATTAGTCGTAATTCAGGCTTTTTTCATCTTTCCCTTGGACACGGCAGATAATCTGCTATGATATCTACATATTATGTTTTTTAAGGACTATCAGGGAGAGTCGTTTTTCGACGAAATGTTTACGCCCGAGGGCACTGTGCGCCCGCATTATCAGGCTATTTTCGAGCGAATGCAAAGTCTGACGGCTGAGGAGTATCAACAAAAAAGCCAAACTGTTGACCTTTCTTTTCTCAGCCAAGGCATCACCTTCACGGTGTATGGTGATAAGGACGAAACGGAGAAAATCTTCCCTTTCGATTTGATGCCGAGAATTATCCCCAAGACAGAATGGGAACATCTGGAGCGCGGCCTCACGCAGCGCATTCAAGCGCTAAACATGTTCCTGAAAGATATCTACAATGAGCAGCGTATCATCAAAGAGGGGATAATACCTGCCGGATACATTCTTTCCGGTAAGCACTTTCGCCGTGAATTTATGGGTGTTCAGGTTCCGAAGGATATTTATATCCACATTTGCGGCACCGATTTGATTCGCGATGAAAAGGGTAATTACCTTGTTCTTGAGGATAACGCACGCTCTCCATCGGGTGTTTCTTATTTGCTGGAGAATCGCGCTGCGATGAAGCGAGCGTTCCCGAATTTCTTCCCAAAAGCCGGTGTACGGCCGGTCGAAAATTATTCGGAAGACTTGCTAAATACGCTAAAATACATCACACCCCAACCCAAAGAAAACCCCGTTTGTGTGCTACTAACGCCGGGCCACTACAACAGTGCATATTTCGAACACTGTTTTTTAGCTCGTCAAATGGGTATTGAAATTGTGCAGGGCAATGACCTTATAGTGCGCGATTATAAAGTGTATATGCGAACGACTCGTGGTCTGCAGCAAGTGGATGTCATTTATCGCCGTATTGATGACGATTACCTTGATCCGAGCGTATTTCGACCTGACTCGGCACTAGGAGTGCCAGGGCTGGTAAACGCTTTGCGGGCTGGTAATGTGAATATCGCAAATGCTATCGGCACGGGCATCGCAGACGATAAACTGATCTACGCCTTTGTCCCTGACATGATCCGCTTTTATCTCAGCGAGGAACCAATTCTTGGGCAGGTCGAAACCTTCATCGCATCCGAAGAGACGCACTATCAGCACATTCTGGATAATCTCGAAAATCTCGTTGTTAAAGCAACGAACGAGGCTGGTGGCTACGGCATGCTGATCGGGCCTGTAGCAAGTAAAGCTGAGATAGAAGAATTCCGGGGCTTTATTAAGGAGGACCCGCGAAACTTTATTGCACAGCCCCCAATCATGCTCTCGCGCCACCCGACGTGGTGCAATGAAAGCGTATTTGAGGGCAGGCACGTCGACCTGAGGCCTTATATTCTATCCGGCGAAAAAACCACAATAGTTCCCGGAGGCCTGACACGTGTCGCGCTGAACAAGGGCTCGCTTGTCGTCAACTCTTCCCAAGGCGGAGGGAGTAAAGACACTTGGGTGCTTTATTCCGACGGGTAAACCACAAACCTAATTTATTTTTATGTTATCAAGAGTTGCTGATTCTCTCTACTGGATGAGCCGTTATATTGAACGGGCCGAAAATGTTTCACGTCTACTCGACGTAAATCTACACCTGTTGCTGGATTTCGAGGAGATGGACGACCTTAAGCTTAAGGATCACTGGGAGCCGGTCATCCGTGCTACCGGCGACGAGGAGTCGTTTTACCAACTATACGACGTTGCTGATTCTGAGAACGTTACCGACTTTCTCACTTTCAACAAAAAGAATCCTGACTCTATACTGTCATGTATGATGGCGGCACGTGAGAATGCCCGTATGATACGCGATCAGCTGTCGACTGAAATGTGGCAGTGCCTGAACCAAGCCTACTTGTTCCTGAAGTCCAACAATGCCAAGAAGGTCTGGGACAGCGGACCATATGAGTTCTATAAGCAAATACAGGACTACAGCCACTTGTTCATGGGGCTGACCGATGCCACCTTTTCACATGCTGAAGGTTTCTACTTCATGCAGGTGGGTAAGTTTTTAGAGCGCGCCGAAAAAACGAGCCAGATTCTGGACGTCAAATATCACATTCTGCTTCCGAGCGTAGAGGAGGTGGGTGGTGCACTGGACGCCGTGCAATGGTCTGCCATTCTGAGGTCATGCAGCGCTTTTGAAGCGTATCATCGAATCTTTGTCTCTAAAGTGGATCCACTTAAAGTCGCTGAGTTTTTAATATTCAACGACAACTTCCCTCGCTCAATTCAGTTTTCTGTGCGCGAGATGAATAAAAACCTACACCGTATATCCGGTTGTCCGATGGATGAATATGCCAATGCAGCTGAACGGGCGTCCGGACGATTGCTGAGTGAATTAAAATACAACACGATTGGTGACGTATTTAACCAAGGCTTACATGAATACCTCGGTAGCATTCAGGATCGTTTCAACGATATTGGTGGTGAAGTGTATCAAAGCTATATGTTTCACCCGCATGTCGACATGGAGTCCGAAATCGCTACACAGCAGCAGCAACAACAGTGATGCTACTCAAGGTGGAGTTGGATGCCGATCCTGGACAAATACATTCAGGCTTCGATCCACCGAATCTTGATCCGGCATCAGGTGAAAATGACGATCCCAGTGTGTATTGGGCTAGCGTTGTTCAAGATAGCACTAACAACATTGTGAATCTAAATATCCCCGGGGGTAATTTTTCCAATTTCGAATGGATCAAGAATTCTGGGGATGGTGCAACTGTTTCCCATGATGAATCTGCCACGGGTGATTCAGTTGACTTAGACATTGATGCGACAGGTTCGGGAGATGCGATACAGGTAGCAGAATTTTATTTAGTGGTGAAGCAAACCACACAGCGGTTAATTACTCTGAATGTCATGGTGCTGCCACCGCGTGGGCCAATAAGTCTTGGTGTCTATAATATTGAGGATAGTTCCTCTCCCGGCACGAAGTTTGCCACGTCTCCGACTGTATCGAAAGCTAATCCGGCTTCTGTTGTATCCATGTGTAATGATGTTTTCCATCAGGCTGGAATTACATTTTTGCAGGATCCATCATCGGGCAATAAATCCGTTGCCTATGACACTCACAAATTGGAGTGGGATCCTAATTTTGGTTATTGGAACCCCGTTCCGACTGGTCCTGACGGAAAAGTCTCAACTCCAGAGTATAACGCAATTGCAACTGGAGAACAATATCCGGCGACCATCGATGTCTTCTTTCTGAAGAATAGCGGTAATGTATATTTTGAATATATAAATAACCCAGATCCGCTTTTTCGAAGAGGATCTGGTGGCGACCCAACTACGCCTGAAGCTTATCTCTTTGTGTCAAACTCGCAGCATTACATCAATATTGCTGCCGCACACGAGGTTGGGCATGTGCTAGGTCTCTCGGTTGCAAATAATGCCAACGATACAGGGTTGCATGACAATCCACCCTATTCAAATGCTGTTGTTAATGATGTTAGCAATCTAACTCCGCCATCTGCACCTAGCGGGCATCAATCAAGTCCAAATGCTGCATTAATGCAGAGCGGATCTCCCGGCGCGAATGGTTTGTTGGCTTGGCCTTGGGGGCGTTGGATGCGTCACGAAGACTGGAGAGAAGCTAATACAAATGCGAACTCACTATAGGTCTTATAAGTATGAAACAGATTATTAAAGCCCTAAAGTTTTTGATCTTGTTATGCCTCTTGCTGTTTAAGAGTTCGGGCATGAATGCTGAACAAGTGGATAGTAATTACATTAGCACCTTAACATCAAAATTCTCAAAAGTCACATTAGAAGATGTGGCACAGAATCCACATGGCTATAGTGTTGATAGTGTCATCAATAAACTTCGTGAGATGGACGCGGAGTATACGGCATCTCACAGTAAAGTCTTAATTCGTTTAAATGATGAATATACGATCAATAAGTATCTCAATCTATTCATTGAAAGTGATGGTGCTGATGTGCGTGTGTTGAGAACATTGGCAAATTCTGGAGCGCCTTGGGTAATTCCGGATATGCTTGAATTGTTCAATGAGGACTTGATTCAAGCCCAGACACATACTAATTCCGGACAATACCAATATTACGGACTTTCCGGTTCAGCTATACTTGTAACCCGTGGAATTATTTTAAAAGCTCCTGAGTTCTCTGATGAGATAAGGGAGTGGAACGAAGGAATAAAGTTTCGGGGTGCAGAAAACCTCAATGAAGCACATGATCAATATCTGAAATGGTGGGAAATTAACAAAGCTGCCTTTGAGGCCGAGGATTATGCGAAAGTAGTTCCTCTGGAAAATATCACTGTTGCTGACGCCCCACCAACTTCACCCGTCCAAGGAGTCGCTGAAATTATCGAAGAAGCCACCGCGCCCGAAGTAGCAAACGAAGAATCCGCCGAGGTTGTCCTTGCTGAACCACTCAAGGAAGACGTTGAACAATCATCCAACTGGGTTCTGTGGTTAATCGGTGCCGTGGTTATCGTTGGTGGTATTGGTCTAGCTGTTCGCCGCAAGAGCTAGTCAATGCCGTTCGCTCCGCCTCCCGCATCCGATTCGGATGCTACCGGCTTCGCTCAGGCAACTCGCTACCGCGCAATGCGGAATCGTCTCTCCGAAGCTAAACCGCACAGCCCCCACAACGCGGCAACGACGCGCCTGGCAATCCACGCTCAACGGTTCCAATCGACCGCCCCGCACCACCACACCGCCCCCCGGCCCCCGAGGTGATGTGAGGCCGCTTGGTAAGCACAACCGATCTTATATCCAATTTTCCGACCCAAGGGACCGGGGGCACTCGCACTGATTCAGTGCTCAGACAAAGCCCCCTCGGAAAAAGGGACATAAGATGGGTTGTGCCCCCAAGCAGCAGGCTAGCGGGGTCCGGGGGTCGGTGTGGTGGTGCGGGGCTCCATCGTCTACGTTGTTCGTCAGCCGCCCAAAGGGCACCCGGCTTCCTCACCCCTTCGGGGCTACGCCATCTCCGCGCTGCCGCGCTCCGTCGTGGCCGCGTCGTCTTTTCTTTTA
>Ga0307981_1000095_pt1 | contig 90090 bp, 103 predicted proteins | sample OrgLakmetagen987_FD_201849 | JGI IMG/M metagenome (GOLD analysis project Ga0307981, IMG submission 201849) | Saline water microbial communities from Organic Lake, Antarctica - #987 | ecosystem: Environmental > Aquatic > Non-marine Saline and Alkaline > Saline | place: Antarctica: Organic Lake... | reverse complement strand
TATGAGATGCCTCCCCAGAAACAATTAGAAAATATATAGAGAATCAAGGTTAAATGTTCCCAATGTGGTCATTTACATCCCAACGACAGGAAACCTGATCATTGGGTTTTACGCTCCCCACCATAAATATGAACATTGAGCAAAACGAATTATAAAAAATTATTGTGATCTCAAATGTCATGATGAAAACATAAAACTATTAGTTACAGATTTGAAATGGCTTTTCCCAAAGCAAGAGAAAGTTATTGATAAAAAGGATTATTTAGAATGGTGTAAACAAAATAAACGATTAGAAGAAGAAACATTCAATTTCTTTAGGTATCTAAAAGAAAAATGATATACGATTAAGGGATAGTTTTATATAATTAATGTTATGTTAAAAATATCTATGCCACTAGCATTTACTAAGGGTAAAAAGAAAAAGAGAGTGCCACTATCCATGAATCGGTATAGGACGGCACATTTTTACGAAAGCAATTGGGCAAAAAAAGAATACAAGAAATTAATATGTGAACAGGTTGAGGGTAAAACAATAGATACCCCGGCAAGAATCACTATGGTACTATGGGTTGGCAGTAAAAGAAGGATTGATTTAGACAATCGATGTATAGTCCAGTCCAAATTTCTGGGGGATGCACTACAGGAATGTTGATGTATAGAGGATGATACATGTAAGTTCATCAACAATATAGAATATATTTATTGAGGGATAGATAAAGAGAATCCAAGGGTAGATATTAGAATAGAAAAATCAGAAATCTAAGAGCCATTAATAACAAAGTGGAACAATATACCACTAGAACCGTTCAATGGACGGGAATGGATTTTTGGAATGATATATATGCGGGTTTCCAGGTGATTTGAGAGGCAAGAAAATATATTATTTCCCTTAAATAAGTAAAGTTTTTAAATTATTAATTATTATTATGATGTATGTGTGATTATTTATTGTTATGAGTAGTTTGTTTTGTGTTTGAGTTCATGTATCTACAGCTGAAGGGTATCTGCTAAACAAACCTTGGTTGTTAATTAGACCGTTTATTACCCCTTATCTACGTAGACCAGTACGTGATTGTGTAATTTGCATGTGATGATTGTGGAGTGTTGTTCTGTATTTCATTATGTGGATTACATGAGTACAAGTATTCTCTATATTCTTTCTTATCTTTTTGATTCCTTGTGTGATTGGTTTGAATGCAATTGTAAGTGATTGTTTGCTTGGTTACTACGGTGATGGAGATATTGAAGAAGAAAAGGACTTGTAGTTTGATTTTAAATCAGTATAATTGAATTTGCTGTACATCTTTTTGTATATTAATAGTATATCCGTAACGATATAAAACTACAATGTTGATAAAACATATTGTGCTCCTTTGCGGGCACGCAAGAAAACCATTCTGTTTGGTTGTGGATGTAAGGACCCACAAGCGAATTACCCCCACAACCGTCCTTACAACAGGATGGTTTTTTTGTTACTTAAATTAAGTTTTTATAATTTATTATTATATTATTATGAGTAAACTACAGGTAGTAAATAGGTACTGAGTCACTCCAAACTGAGTACTAAACAGCAAAGAAATATCATTTAAAGCAAAATGATTGTTTTGATATATACAAAGCAAACCCCATAACCGATCTTTTTCTGCTGAGAGAATAGCTAAACAATCATGAGAATGAAAGACAAGTGTTACGTCATGATTAAAAGAATTAGAGAAAAATTGATACCTTGTTAGGAAGGCAAAAAAGAGAGACAATGGTGAGTGGGACTGATATATTTATACGTTGTCGGAATATCCGTTAGATGGAAACCTGACAACGGACAACATAGTACCCCTTAGTAAGAAAGATAATAGTAATAAAGATAATAGTAATAAAGAGCCAGAAGAGGCTTTAGAAAAAGAATCAACTAATGATCTACTAGTAAAGTATGTAGAAACACGAAACCATTTTAAAGAAGGAGTAAATAATAAATGACTAAAAATAAAATTATTAAAAACCTGTAAAAAAATAAATGAAGATATAAAGATAGCACGGAAGAAAGCAACTAAAAAATATTCTATTGAAGACATAGAATATTGAACAACTGAATATATAAAAGAAATAAAATCAAGATCTCTCAAAGAGAATGGCAATAAAGACGATTACTATTACCATCGTTTCTCCTTGTATTTATTCTTAACAAGAGCATGATGATTAAAAAAGTTTATAAATAATTAATTTTAAAATTTCACCAACAATCAAATGACTAAAGAAAAAATATCCCCAATAATTGATATAGAAAAAACTATAGAGTTTTGTAAGATATATCCTAACTTTATTCATTCATCGATACAGGTATTTGATGATAATCAAAAAGACCCAAATGAGTCATTAGCGCAGATATTTTCTATAAGAAAATGATGGATTGATGAGGTGATAAAGAAACAGGAGAAGTGATGTTGAGTATACTTTTCTGTCAACCAAATGGAGACATGAACTAGGTCAAAGTCAACAACAACCCATATTAATGCATGGATAGTAGAGGTAGATGATAAGCCAAAAAAAGAACAAATGGATGCATATATGAATGCTCCAATAAAACCATCGATGATTATAGAAAGCAAGAAATCATATCATGTATATTACTTTGCAAAAGATTGAGACATAGAGACATACGAGACAATCTGTTGATGATTAAAACAATATTTCGGGTGAGATATAGCATTGGTAAAAGATTATTCAAGAGTGCTTAGAATACCTTGATTCTCTCACCTAAAAGATCCTTTGGATCCATTCTTGGTTAAGCTTGTTTACATAAACAATGAAAATAAACATACCAAAGAACAAATGATGTCTGCATTCCCTTACGAGAACGTAGAGAAAAAAACCTGAACACAAACCATCATACCTTCAGAGTGAGTATGGAATGAAATGGCGTCATGGAATTCACAGTCAATGCTAGATGATCTATCATGAACTAGATTGATGAATTGAGATATGATTGCATTTAAAAGCAATACAGTATGAAGTCAAATATTGGTTAATTGAAAATCCACATGATCATGGGTAGATGCTGCATGAATGATATGAAGCACCGATAAATGATGACCAACTCGAATTCAATGGATCTTACGATATTGAAATGTAACTAAGTCAGAGCTCTTAAGTTTTTGTTTAGATAAATATGAAAATAGATTTGATAAGCAAATGTTGCAAAGAGAAAAGACAAAAGTGAAAGCAGAATCCGTAAAGAAACAAGAGGACATGGCTATTGAGTGAGTATTTGAAAACTTCCAGCACGTGTCGTACAAAGAAAAAATTCTAAGATCTGTGTCAGAATTAGACCAAACAAATCCAAGAGAAATAATTAAGCGATGATGGGATGAGCGAGATAAATCTCTTTGATGAATATATACCGGAAAAGTATACCTAATTGGTTGAGAAACATGAGGTGGTAAATCAACATTTATTAATCTTGTGTGTGAGAATATTGTTAAGCAATGACATGGAGTCGTTAGATACTCACTTGAAGATAGACTAGAAGATAAGTGAAAAGAAGATCTTTTCTTTGCTGTCAATAGATATAGGAAAACTAAATGATACACAATGTATAAGCGATCGGACTTTGTTAACAATGAGTATTGACATGAAGAATGAAAGTTCACTGACAGTAAGTTTAAAGAATCTGTTGATTGAGCGGTAGAGGTTCTTTCAAAATATAATATAACAGAGCTTGACAGGAAGAAACAAGTCAATATAACTGAGTTGTGCGAATTAATAAAAGAGGAGGCCCAGAAATGAAAAAGATTCTTCGCTGTTGACCATCTGCATTATTTCGAGATGTCAAATTCAGAAAGAAGAGACCTTGAGATACAGTCAGTGATGCACAAAATTAATGACCTAGCAAGAGATTATAATATTTGTATATTCCTTATAGCTCACTACTCAAACACAAAACAGATAGCGTGAGAGCCGCATCCATGAATGTTTAAGGATGGTAGTGCTATAAAACAAGTAGCTAATATTATTATACAAATGGTTACTGATGATTATGATTGAAGTACCGACTTCCATATAACAAAGATAAGATGACCATGGAGATGTTATAAAATAAGCTGAAGATTTGATATTGACAAATTCGAGTATAACTTTATTAAAAGTAGTGAACAAAGAGAAAAAGAAAAGGATGTTAACTTTAATATATGAAAGAATTACGATGAAGATGATCTTTGAGAACCATTTTAATTATTAATCACAACAATGAAAAAAGAAAGCAAGACACTACAGAGGTCGTTAAATGCTATATCGTATTGATTATTGTATATGCATATGACTTATGAGGAGGTAGAACTTAAACAATTAGATAGAGATAGAAAATCAGATGATATGTATTACATAGACGAAAAGATGTTTAACTTTTTGCGTATGATAAAAAGCATATGAATAGATAATGTTATGAACGACTTAGGCCATGTATACATAAAAACCCTAGCCGAATCGAAGTATTGTAAAATAGACTATGAGTCTAGTATAATAAAGGAATACCCACTATGAGCATCATTCTAAATTTCCTATTGTAATAGCAAAAAAAATAAGTATAATTGGAGTATTACCCTTTAATCTTTAATTTAAATCTTCCATGAAATCAGAAACAGTATGAAGCCTAATCTATTACCTAGAAACTCTGCCGCCAAAGCTTCCATTAGACACTCTATTCCATTTACTTGATAGTGAACTGCCTGATTTCTTTGAGGAACAAGAAGACTTTATTGATCAGTGTGATGGAGATGAGAGAGATGAGGAACTACAAGCATTCTTGTATTGATTTAAATGACACGATATGGATGATGAGGATGAAGAAGTGGAAACAAAAAGAGTAGTACAACTAACAGACGATTGAGATTTCTTAGCAGAATATATTAACGCTGACATTGCTTCAAAGATTACGTGAGTACCTGTTGATGTTATTATTTCAGGATGTTATTATTTCAGGACGCCTTAATAGTGAAGAATCTAGCGATTTTAGTTTACTAATAAATTACTATGAAAATTGTAGCTATTTGAGATATACACTGAAGAGACGTCCGAAAGAAAATAGTAGCTAAAGAAAATGAATACGATCATATTATATTTATTTGAGATTATTTTGATTCGTGGGATCTAGATGTTGATACTCAGTTTAAAAACTTTAATGATATACTAGAGTTTAAGAAAGGTAAATATAATGTTACAATGATACTCTGAAATCATGATTCGTCATACCTTACCTATCGACCCATGGAGTGCTCATGATATAACGCTTACACAAAGATGCTACTATGAAATACCATGGACGACCTAATATCATCATGAGATATAAAGCTATGTAAAGAGATAGATTGAATACTATTCTCTCATGCTTGAATATCAAAGACTTGGTACTGAAATAAGGTGTGATATGTTGCTGATGTTATTAATAAAAGATTCAAGGATGACTTCATGTCATTCACATTCAATTGAACAAATCCCTACTGAGATGATATTACACAGTGACCATTATGGATTAGACCTCATTCATTATTGAAAGATAATCTAGATGTAAAACAAGTGGTAGGCCATACAGAACAAGTACTGTCAATGTGAGATATAACCTTTATAGACTCGCTAATACATTGAGAATATCTAGTAATAGAAGACTGAAAATATTTTACCCGTAACATTAAACATGACAAAACAACACGTAGACGTGACATCAAACATACAGAAACGGGAGATCCTCAATAGAGAAAAGTATATTGGGCCTATTCAGTATCAATTAAAATGAGGGAAACATAGCTTTTCTTGTAAGTTTAACGGTCAATGGACAACGGTATCATACAAGGATCTTAGGGTTGCTATTAGGGCATTTGATTCTATCTACAAGAAATTAATTACCTCACATAATGGATTCACTAGTTTATCTGAGGCCCGTAATTATGTGCGAGATGAACGTCCACATGAATGCGAAGTGTGTGGAAAAGAAGTAAACAAGAACACACCTAGATCTTTTGTTTCAACATCAACTAAAAAGATATGGAAATATTCTCCTAACAACTTAGCTATAGTTTGTCCTTATGGTTGATGTCGTGATGCTTATAAGAAAGTATTTTCTGGAGAACAAGACATGATAAACAGTAGACTATCTAGATGAATGTATACAGCATATAACGATATGGGGTATGGAGAATAAACAATTCGATAACCAAAAGGAATTATTCAAGGATATACGAGAGACTAGACCTAGGGTATGTGGAGTGTGTGGCAAGAAGATATATAAGCCTATGGCGTATTGCTTTTCTCACATATTACCGAAGGGGTACTATCCAGAATATAAACTAGATAGTAATAATATAATCACTGTAGACTCAATTAAATGTCATGAGGAGGTTGATATGATCATGCAATGAAAGTACTATCTTGCTAAAGAAATGCTAAGTAGGTGATTATGAATTAACATATTAAGAATTAAATGATTACCTGATTGATTGGGTTTAGAGAACGAGATTTTACATTGCAAAAAATAATATTTTGACAGTCAAAAAAATAGTTAATGATCTAAATAAATCATTCCCAGAGAGCAAGTCATTCTCTTGAGACTCTATACCTGAAATTGAAACAATATCTACATGATCCTTAGTGTTAGACCACTCGCTATGATGATGATATTGCAAGTGAAGGTTCATAGAAATATTTGGAAAAAACGCAACATGAAAAAGCTGTATAAGCTTACTTGCTATAAAGGCTGCACAAGAAAGATGACAGATATGCGCCCGGATAGATGCAGAAAGAACTCTTGATGTAAAGCAGGCTAGATTGTTATGAGTCGATACAACAGACCTTATAGTAATGAAACCAATATCATGAGAAGATGCTTGAAATGCTATACATAAATTAGTTTCATCATGAGTAACATTTATAGTATTAGATTCAATTGCAGCGGCTGTACCAAGAAAAGAAACTAAGGAGTCTTTTGAGCAAGGTAATGTAGCATTACATGCAAGATTAATAAATAAGGTACTAAGAGTATTAACTCCACTAGTAGATGATTTGTGAGCAACAATAATACTCATAAACCAAGAAAGAGCAACGCTTGATATGTTCTGATGAATCAACACCACATGATGACAAGGTATATGATATTACACAACACAACGTATACAAATGCTTAAACCAGTACGTCAGTGAAGAAATGACTGAATGAAACTTAGATATAAGATATATAAAAATAAACTCAATGAGGCAACAGAGAATAGAATTAATGTATTCTGGCTTTGATGAGTAGATCATAAACTAGAGATAGGAACAGTGGCTGCTGAAATGTGAATATTAGAAAAGAACTGAAGTTGGTATAAGTATTGAGAGAATAAGTTTCAAGGTATAGAATGATTTAAGTCTCTTGATGAAAAGGTGTGTAAAAAGATTGAGAAGGAAGTATTGTCTCTATTAAAAAAAGGATTTGAAAAAGATAATTAAATCAGTATAATTGGATTACTTTATTACTTAATATATTATTTATGTATGAGAAACCAGGAATATACAACTGTCGTATGACGAGCGTTATTGACTGTGGGACAGACAAGTTATGATTAAAGAGGGTGTTTCTATCCTTCCAAATCGCTGACTTTATGATTAAACCCAAGGATGCAACACTACCATCGTATGCCCAGTTCGCGAAATTTCCATACGGTTGAGATGTATGTATTGACGAATCATCTGAGAGTAGGGTAAAACAATTACAACCCGTTCTAGATGCTTTCTGATACGAGGAGTGAGATGTGTTAGATTTCCTTATTAGTAAGGCTGGTGAAACTATTATGCTTAATATAGAAACTAATGAATACCAATGAAAGAAACTCCCTATAGTAGCTGATTGAGGACACATGCAATGAATGAAAGTAGATATGGATTGGTGAGTAGACGTTAAAACATTTAAGTTCACTGAGTACACAACTATGTCTGATTTAGATGAATTGTGATTTGACAAAAAACAGGCAAAAAAATGAGCAGAATACAAAGCCATTAAAGAGAACGTGAATACAGACGATTTGATACAGGAATTATTTTAATTTATTATTTATAACTATGCAATACATTAAAAAAGCAGAATTTGCACAACTCAAGGGCAAGAACATTAAAATTACAAAAGTTTACGGACCATATAGGTATGGCTACAATCCAACTACAAAGAGATATGAGAAAGTAAAGAAAGGTTCAGAACATATTACTATCTGGAAGGATGGAGTAGAGGTTGAAGTGGACGGAAAAGTTGATTACAAGATCCATAAGCCTAAGTACGACATCGTTATTGAGTTGGATGAAGAAGCAAAAATCAATGCAGTTAAATGGAATAAAGCTATCTCAGAAAATGAGGATGTTGTTCTAGAGGACACAGAATTTACGGTTCAGAAGATTACAGCAACAATGTTTGGTGACATGTTAGCTTGTGGAGTAGCTTTTGGTAAAGTTCCTAAAACAGAAGACTGAAAGAGACAATTTGATTGGGAACAAGAATTCGTAGAATCTTGTGTAGGAGCTGTTATTAAATTCTCTACCAACAAAGAAGACTACTCATTTACGAATTCAAATGGAGAACTAAAAGAAGGTACATACGATGCGTTCACATTTAAAGAAGTTTCGTCACCAGAAGTAGAAGACGTAGAGGACGATTGACTTCCATTTTAATTATTAATTATTATATCATGACCACTAACGCTACAGATATTCTTACCATTTCAGCTACGGCATTAGAATTCCAAAAAGTTATCGATATGCTCGATGAGATACCTTGAAGAAAAGCTCGTGCTGCTGCTAACTTCTTAGAAAGCAAGGCTGTTGCATCTGCTAAAGAGGCATGAGCCACAAAAGAAGCAACGCCAAAGAAATCTAAATCTAGTAAAAAATAGTCTTTATTATTAATTTAAAATTACCATGTGTAAAAAAGCAAGATTAGTATTAGCAGTAGTAACATTAGTATTAGCATTTATTAACCCAGCATTTATTGCATTATTCTTTGTAGGAGAAGCTCTATGTGGATTATTTTGTTGCAAGGGTAATTCCCCACTAAAATCAGCTTGTGAAAAATCAAGACTCGAAGGAGAGGGTTGTTGTGGAAAGTGACTTGAAGGATGCACAGGTGCATGAACAAGAACTCTTGAGGCAAAAAATTCTGAATTAAATGCCTGACCTACTACATACACATACACAAAAACCGATGAACCGAAAGAGAGTTGGAGTTACGGAGTTAAAAAAGTTAGTATAGAAAACAAATAGTTTTATTTTTCTTGTAAAGAAAATGATCGATCCGAATGATAAGTTGTTAAATGGCAGAACTATGGAAGCTAAACGACATGATGATGACGACGATGAAGCGGACTATGACTATGACGAGGATGATGAATATTATGAGGAATAATCCATTGCAATAAGATAATAAATCAGTATAATTGAAGGTAATTAGTTTTACCTTCTTTTTTTAAATAATCATGACCTGAAGATACCAATGAACTGTAGTTATAAAAAAATGTATAGAAAACCCAGAACATATTGTTGTAAGGGTTAGTGCTCTAGAATCAATGCACTCCTTCCCTTACAAACAAGACAACCCATTTCGTGCTAGGACGACCACTTGGGAATGACATTGTTTCGAGGAGGTTGTAATGGCTTCTCTAATGAGTGAAGATGCGTGAAAAATGTTGTGCGCCAGCATGTTAGATAGAATGAATGAGATGACATGGCTTACTGAATCAAAGTCATGAAAGGATGTTGAATTTCTGAGATACAAATTAGAAAATTTCTATCCCGTAAAAATAGCAATTGAGAACTACGGTAATGAAATAATTTCATGCCAAACAGATATGAGTAAATTCTTTGAGTGTGGTAAGTATCTAATAGAGATAACATGAACATCAGATATGCTCACGCTACAGAAAATTATTGATTTAAAATATTACAGCCAAAAGTTTTGAGAGAAGCATGATAACGAGTATGAGGAGTATACGCTAGACAATTTTGAAGACTCGGTATTGAAACACAAGAAGCAATGGTACTTATACAGTTATATGTTAGACATGGAGCGCTTTGAATATCATCTATACACTAAAGGTAAAAATGCCCCAAGTAAAAACAACCCTGAAAAATACCTTGAGTATAAGAAATACAAATGTTTTATAGATAAGGATAAAGCAGAGGCTCAAATAAAGAAGGATATAATAAGATACGTGCAGCTTTGTCAAGAAAATAATGTACCTATCTGAACATATCTTGAGACAGAATAGATCCTTTTTAATGCATTGTATATCAGTATGTTAACTCTATCGGAGAATGCTAACATGAATTATGTTGCAGAAGTAGTTCAAATAAATAACCTAAAGAAGCACCCTAATGCTGACAGATTAATGATTGCTATGATTAACTTTCAACCAGTAATTGTATGATTGAATACAAAGGTTTGAGATATATGAATATTTGTGCAAGTAGAATCACAAATTAACGATAGCTTTCTATCTTACAATAGTATGTATTCATCAAATCTGCTTAATAGAGATACCACAATCAGTTGATATATAGGCAAAAGCGGTCGCGTAAAAGCAACTAAGCTTCGTTGAAGTTACTCAATGGGACTTTTTATTACTGTCGAAGACTTTGAGGATTATTACTGAGAAAGAGTATCTTGATATGCTTTATGAACTCAGTTTGATACCACTGATAAATGATTATTTATTAAAAAATACGAGGTACCCGTTAAAGTATGAACACAATCTAGTAGACAATGACAGAAACCTGTTCAAGACAGACTTGTTGACAATCAAGTAAAATTACATGTAGATACCGATAACCTGCGTAGAAATATGTACCAGCTTTCTTTAAGTGATATTATTGGTATTACCTATAAATATCATTGAACATCGGCTACTTTCCAACATGTTCTAGTAAAGAAAAAGTTGAATCTAATAGAGAAAGCATTGCTATTCTTATGAGTAGATATTAATACTACAGAATATGATCTAGTATATACATCTAGAAAGGTAGTAAAAAATAAAGCATATGAGACAAGCAAGTTGTGATTCTATGACTCAGACCCTCGGGCTGAAACAGCTAATGAAATTAAAGATAAAGTTCCAAGAGGATATTGTATTTACTGAGAGATTGTAGGCTTCCAATCTACAGGGGCAAGTATTCAGAAATGATATGACTATTGATGTGATCAGTGAGAAAAGAAACTAATAGTATATCGTGTAACATTAACAAACGCGGACGGTATAGTGTATAACTTAAATACATATGATGCTAAAAAACGATGCGATGATCATGATCTTGAGTTTGCTGAGATAGAATTCTATTGAACTATTAAGTCATTACTAGCTAAACATGATATAAGTGAAACAGAACATCGACAAGAGAACCTATTGCTTAAATTAGAGGAAATATATAATGAGAAGGATTGTCATATATGTAAAGTTACCGCACCAGAAGAAGGTATAGTATTAAGAAAAGAAAGACACGATGTGTTTGAGGCTTACAAACTAAAGAGTTTTCGCTTCCTAGAGAAAGAAACTCAGATGCTAGATGAGGAAGAGACAGAAAATGAGGTAACAGAATTAACTAAACAACTTTAATTTATAATCAATTACTATGATCGTAAAAATCTTAAAATGACTCCCAGCATCTTGAAAAACTAGAATCGCAGAAGTTATGACAAAAGACAATAGTAACGCAAGAAGATTAAATAAAGACACCCTTAGGGATATGCTTTTCTTTGGTAAATGGACTAATGAGAAGGAAAAGTCTGTATTGTTATGTAGAGATGCTATGCTTCATGCGTTACTTAACGATTGATATGATGTTATTGTTGATGATACAAACCTGCACCCAAAACATGTAGCTACTATTACTGATATAGCAAAAAAGTATTGAGCTGATACGGAGGTTTTATTTATTGATACATGAGTTGAGACTTGTCTAGAAAGAAATTCTCGTAGAGATAAGCGTGTTCCAGTAAGGGCTATACAATGAATGTATGATAAATCTTCATGACTTGAGTTTAAAGAATATCCAGTAGAGACATATGTAGGCAATGAAGAGATGCCTAAATGAGTAATCGTGGATATTGACTGAACCCTAGCTAAATTTAACGGTAGGGAGGCGTATGATTGGGACAAAGTTATTAATGATCTACCTGAACCAGAAGTGATTGATCTAGTAAAGATGTATAGAGATAATTGATATAAGATACTTATCTTTACATGAAGAGATTGAGTGTGCGCTACAGACACAAAACAATGGCTTAGCAAGCACTCTGTAGAGTGGGATGAGTTCCACATAAGACCGGAATGAAACTGTGAACCAGACACTATAGTAAAGAAGGTAATGTTTGATAAGGTGAAAGATAAATATAATATTAAGTTATGCCTGGATGATAGGCTGAAAGTTGTTTCCCTACGGAGAGGTCTATGAATAAAAACGCTTCAGGTTAATTATTGAAATTTTTAGACAAACATAGTGACGAGACGAAAATATATATTTAGCTAACACAAACTTCTAATGGAATTAACTAACATAAAAGAACAGGAATTTATAGACTCCTACATGAATAGATATGCACTACCATGAGAAACATCAATAGAATGTTCAGAGAGAATTGTTAATAAATGAATTGAGGCAAATCCAAGCGATGAGTTTGCATTCTTTAAATCAACACTAAAGAAGTTATTATGAAGCAGAGCATGAGCTACATATAAGATGAGAGATTATTGAGTACAAACCGTGTTAGATAAATTTACAGGAGAGTTGTGGTTAAACTACGGTCCTAGGTGTTTGGATACTGAGTGAAAACCAATAATTAAGTACCTAAAGACTGGTAGATAGTAACAATACATAGGAGCAAAATAAAAGCTTCCGCGGAGCTAATAGGCCTATATTTTCAGCTCTATCACGAAAACAAGAATAAAACAATTTAGGCATATATAAAATAAATCTCGAGGCTTGGAGCAAGGAAACGAAAAGACTCTAGAGGATGGGAGAGGTCTTCCAGTAAGAGCCTCTTTCATTCTATCAAAAAAGGACTTGCAATTGGATAAAAAATTATTATAATTGAAATACGGGTTAGAGATAACCAAGTAGAGACAACTCCTATGTCAATGCGTGGTAGCAGGCGATAGGTATGGACTTAAAGATCCACTAAGAAACAAGGACTACCACCTGCGTAGATCTACTACCATCGGGGCAACACTCAATAGTGCCGAGGTGGGGTTTATGTCAATATTATCCCTATAGGGTAATCTAGGCAATAAAGGGCATAATAATTAGAGGGGGACACAAGTGTAAAGGCCCTGACAGGCGGCCTACTTGTACCACACGAGGATAATACCCTCCACTACAAGGGTGAAAAAATGTGGGTGCGTGAACTAGCTATACCATCAATGTTAAGTCTGTATAGCGCGGTCGGTAACAGGTTGCAACCTATAAGAGTCCGGCCCCCCTTTATTATTAACAACACAATGAAAAGACCACCACAAAAGTACTATGATGATTGGAGAGAAAGACATATCAAAAACGCGTGAACAAAATGAATGAATAAGCCTAAATTTGATGTGTTTATTGAATGATTCGATTATCCTTGGCAGTTCGCAGAGTACTATGGTATTACTAAGAATGCTTACGAAGATTGGAGACTGAGATGAAAAATATTATTTGTGCGACATAAAGTTAAAAGCAAAACTAGAAGATGATGGTCTCGGAAGAGAGCAATAGTTAATACCTATGAGATATATAACTGGCTCCACACAAGATGACACATTAATATTAATGATGTAAAAAACAATTGAATTAAAAGGCAGATGTGAGAGACAGGAGACTGGATATTAAATCTGTGTAGATTATCTAACAAAATGAAGGAGAAACTATCCGATGAAATGTTAGAGAGCGTAGTAGATCTTATTAACGAGCATGGAAATAAGAGGGACAAAAAGATAGCTGAGGGTTTTAAACCAACCCCACCCCATGAACAAATTACAAATAATAACGAATGACCCGACCCACAAGGCTTGTGCCGAACCGAAGAACAAGATGTTTGATTTCAATCACGTTTACCGACTATTTTGTAATGGTTACGTGAAATGAGATTATGATAAAGCAAGACTTTATCTATATAAACATATATGACAGATTGTTACGGTTGCTTGTCCTAGGTGAATCAATATACCATACTACCTACATGATGATGTGAACACAGAAATGTTTATGTTAGTTGATGATTTGTTTCGTAATATCTTTGAGGACACAAAACAGCTAGATATAATCACGGTAGACGGTGAACATGAAAGATGAACTAGGTTTGAAAAATATTATTATCCGCATCAAGCATATTGATATATTAGGTTTGTTGTTAATAAGAGAATAATAAGCTACTTCACTAATAGAAGAGATGATATTAACAACTCCATGATCAGCATTGGTGATATATTAGAATCTGAGTATCTAACAGAAAACATGGCTGATCTAAATAAACAAATATCATGTGAGATGCTACTATGACTTGTTACTAATACGTACATGAATCTAGATGTTATTGATCGCTTTGTGTTTGCTTCGGTATTCCTAAAGAACAAAACATACAAACAAGTTTCCGCGCTATTAAGAGAAGAATGATTAGACTATTCTGCTTACAGGGTAGGTAAGATAGCAAAATGATTATTAGCAACAATGAAGGAGGTAGCAGAAAAGAGTGATATAGAGCTAGATGACGTACTTTAATTCAATTTCTTACACAAAAATGGCATTTAACGATATACAAGCAGAAGGTATTACATCAAACCAAGGTAGAATAAAAAGCTACTGAATTGATATTAATTTTTCAATAAAAGATCTAGGTCTGGATTTTTCCTGATATCTAGCAAAACAACCAAGAGCAATGCTTGATAATTTTAATGAAGTAGTAAGAGAAAATAGTTATAGGTTCGTAGAGGATAATAAACTGAAAGTAGAAACCAGCGAATGAGATTTAGTTGATGTAAGCTGAGCTGCGTTATATGGTAGTATCATGGATATTATTATAGAATCTGTTAATGATATTAAAGAAAGAGATGATGCATTATTCGTAGTTAAGGTGTCTGATACTCAATTAAGAAAAGCTAGAAGAAACAGAAAAAACAAGCTAAAGGAGATAGAGGAATTAAAAAAAGAAACAGCTATGTTGGATATAGAGAAAGAGAAGCAAAAGGTTATCAATGAAACTAAAAGAGATATGATAGAAAAGATGTGACAAGTAGCTATGATAGAACCAACAAGAACAACTACTATTAGTACAGTACCTAACACAAAACAATCAATACCAGAGAAGTCAAGAAAAAAGAGCAATAGGCAGCCTACAACCATGGATGTTTCAAAACTACGAGCTATTATGGTTACTATCATGTGATATAGCTCTTTTGTATATTAGTATACACTTTATAATTATTATTATTATTATGGCAGAAGAATTAAAACCGGTAGATGCTACCACTAATACAGAAATAGACCACGTAACTATGAACGAAGCTATTGATTCTGAAGCCTCTGATCCAGGAATGGAGGTAAAAAATATATATGACATGGGTGAGTTCTTTGCTTCAATGGCATCATCTTACGACCAAAAGTTCTATACATTTATTATTGCTGAGTATGTACAAAAAATTGAGGAGCTAATCACAAAGAAAAAATATAAAGATTGTGACCACATTTTCTTTACTGTGTATAGTATTTTGGTTAGAGGGTATGGTGAAATAGATTGGGCAGAAGATATGGATATAGTTTCATATACTCCTTCAGTTCTTTTGTGAGAAGCTAAGAATAACCAGAAAACATTCATATCCGCATCAAGATATTTAATGAAGATTCTTGAGAAGTATATGAATAAGGTCAGTAAATGAGATACTAATCCACAGAACCTAGCTATTCGTAATGTTTTAGAACATGCGTTTATTAATTATATCAAAGTAGTTGCTGGTACATGGCAAGACAAGGATATGGTTGACGCTATATTAAAATGATTCAAATTCCTAGGTATAGAAAAAGAAGAGCCAAAAGAAGATTAATTTATCACTTAAGACCAATAATATGTGAGTGCCAAAGTTGTCTAATATTGCTATATGAAGAGTAGATAGACCAATGTTTGAGATTATCAAGGAGGTGGAAAAATTCCTTCTTGTTCACACAAGAGAAGTAAATGAAAAGATTGAAGAGTTAGAGGATAGAATATTAGAGCTAGAAAAAATAAAAACCATTTAATTTATAATTTATCAAATGACTATTCGCTTACCAAGTCCTACGACCACTATTATGTGACACGTTAATGAAAATCTATACAATGCTTTTAAGGAGCTTGAGATTTATATTAAACAAAAACACAACGAGGATCAATTATGATTTAAAGCAAGATTAGCAAAAAACGAGAAGGATTATAAGGCTATGCAAATATTAAAAACTTCTCTACACGAAGCAGCTCAATTAGCGAAGAGCAATAATGCTAAAATTGAGGATATCACTGCTGCTGTTAAGAACATCTATGAGCATCTTGAATGAAAAGAGGTAGAGAAAGAAAACCATGAGATATTAAAAATGCAGGAAGATCTTAAAAAGGCTCTAACAAGAATCTCGGAACTAAAGAAGGATTTATGAACAATGAAAAGAACAGTTACATCGTTAAAGAAAAAATGATAGACAAGCCAACGAAAAGCAAACCAACAGAAAAACAATTAATATCCCTTCTTTGGTATTTTAGGGAAGTAGATAAAATATTTTCTATACTGGATACATATCGATGAGAGAATCCAGAAAATCCACAGAAACAAATAATAGCATTATCTGATGCATTGTTTTGATCGGATATATCTGGTCTGCTAGAAAACTATCTATTCAATACTCGACCTGATAATAAATTTGTTTTCAGTATCGATGTTAAATGAGATGGAGAAATGTTAAATATATTGTGATGATTTTTTGATAAAGTAGAACATATCGAGAAATGATTTCAGGTGACACGAAATTTACCAAAATCTGATGCTATCTCTGACAATAAATTCGTAAAATTCTGTAAGATTATGAAGCTAGTTCAATAAATATAGACACCCTGTAATATGGGTGTTTTTTTGTATGTTTTAAAGCCCATTAAAAAACCAGACGGACAAATAGTCCACCCGGCTCTTTTATTTCTGAGGCTGCAATTCTGCTTACACAAACATAAGGGTTTTAAGGGCTTTACGCCTCACATCATCCTCCATCGCAAGTAAATTTGCTGATTGTTTCTTTAACAGAATTTGAGCTGTGCATATAATACAAGCTTTTTAAGCCTAATTCCCATGCTAATATATGAAGTCTATTAATTTCTTTTACTGGCGTATCTGTTGGCAGCTTAAGATTAAAGCTAACTCATTGATCTATATATTTCTGTCTATCTGCATTTTGCTTTATTAGTGTTTCTTGGTCTATTTCATTAAAGTTTTTAAACACATTCTTTTCTTCTTGTGTTAAATCATTTAGATGCTGAACTGATCAATTATGTTTCCTAATAGATAATCGAGTATCTCTATTGCTTATTCATTTATCTTCTAATAGTTTCTCTAGATATTTATTCTTTATGGTGTATGATCACTTGGCTAGATCCTTATTATAATAATTTGAGAAAAGAGGCTCAATAGACTGGCTAACTTGTCACGATCCGAGAAGGAAACTACTCGATGTGGTAGGAGCGATACTCATTACGGTTGAGTTTCTACGCTCATATCATTCTAACAGTTTTGGTTCTCATAACAATAAAGATAGTTCGTGAGACGCTTTGTTTGCTCTAGTTCTAATTAGTTTATGGATATCTTTATTTAATGTGCTTGCTTCTTCGCTCTCTACAGCAATCATTCTACTTTGTAGTAATGAGTGTCGTCATAGCACTCATAGTCATAAAGCTCTTTGGTTTCTAGCGAACTTTTCAACCTTCTGTAAGTGTCTAGCTAATCATGGTTTACTAATCTTCATCTCATCTATAGAGTTTAAGAAATCTGTTATAACGGAGTCTAGAAAATATATCATAGTCTCTACCGCATCCGTATCTTTTCGTTGATTATACTCAACTAGGTTCATACTAGATAAACAACATACGTATGTTTCGTCTTCAGCATTGCTTAGGAATATCTCGCTACAAAGATTTGAGTTATTGATATTTAATCATTTATGTCAATACACGTCAGGAGCGCTTTTGTTTGCAGTATCTGTGAATTGAATGTATGGAAATCAGCGTTGCTTTCTAGACTGTAATACTCTAGCTCGAACTTTTCTTTTCTGTTCGTCTCAAGCTATCATATCCTCCATAAATTTATCTGTAACAGTAACTGCTGTTGTTATTCATTGAATAGGATTTCATTCAGAAGCTATATCAAGAAACTCCATAATATCTCAGTGCTCTATAGGTAGATAAGCGGCAAAGCGCCCTCTACGAGAACTTCATTGACTTATAACTTCTGTAAGCTTAGAAAATAAGCCCATAAAATGAACTGCTCACGTAGCCTTTCAGTTATTCTTTATATCAGATCATCTAGATCTTATGTTGCCGAAATAAGCAGCTGTTCATCATCACACCTTAGATAAAGCTCATACCTCTCAGTGAACATCTAATATATCTTCAATAGAGTCAGATATCGTTGAGCCAAAACAAGAAATAGGCAACCCTCTTTCTAGTCAATAGTTACACCATATCGGAGTAGCTATACTATAAAAACCTTTTTCAACATATCAATAAAACTTATCAGAGAATCATTTTACTCCTAGTAATTTTTCTGCATGATCAGCCATTTCCCTAACTCTTTCTTCTGCTGTTACTCACGGTAATAGGTATCACTTTTTCATAAACTCTCTTGCCTCATTAGTCAATCGATTGAATTTTTTTTTCATGTTAGAATAAATCTTCAGATGTAAAAGGAGTGTCGCTTTTCGTATATTCAGTTGATCTTTTTACAAAGAAATCAACGTGAGTAGTCATCTCAATTACTTCGTAAAAGAAATCAAATTCCTCTATTGATTCTTCTGTAAACATATTTGGTAGACCTATTGATGTTGCTGCGTTATTGAATCTATGTTTTAGGAATCTTATTGTTTCTTCCTTTGATATATAATCAGCATCTACTCATTCATACATCCGCTCTATTACTTTTATCTCTGCGTCATACGCCTTCTCAAGAATAATCATTATTTCGTCCGTATCAAACAATGATTCATTCTCTTCTTTAATTAATTTAACCAAGTGTAGAGCTGCTGTACCATGGAGATTTTCCTCTGTGGCGGTGTACTTAATTATGTTCTGTACTCACTGCAATAATCATGTTCTTTTATTGATTGCTATAAGAGAATAGAACTGTGAGAATAGAGCAGTCCATTCTGTTAATAGACCAAATTGGATAAGAGCCTTAACGAATGATTTTCTATCAGTAAACTTTGTTATTTGTGATAGATATTCATGCCTATCCCATAGCTCCTTATGTTCATTTAGTTTATTAAATTCTTCTTCTAATCATAGAATATCTAATAAATGAGAATAGCTCAACATATGGATTACTTCGTTTGAGGCAAAACATGCTCATACAGCCTCTATCTCCGGCTTGGGTAGCATATCTCATATATTACCCCAGAAACTACGCACCGAATTCTCTATCTGTCAAATAGCAAGTAAACACCTCTTAGTTAAATTCCTTTCAGAGTCAGACATAATTGATTTATAGTCATTAATATCTTTTGTAAAATTAACTTCATCATGCGTCCAAAAGCTATGATAAATTGCTTCCCGAAAATCCTGCATTTCTGGATATTCAAATGGACGTAATTGATTTCTTTTCTCAAATATAGAGGACATGTTATTATTTTTAGTGGTAAAAAAAGGATAGAACAAACTAATGAAATCTCCTAAACAATCTATTAAAACTTCTTAAAAGTTATGTGTTATTCTACAAGTTTGGCCGTATTCTGGATGATGTATAAATCACTCAATAGCCTTTGGAACCCCTACGTAACCGTTACGATGATGTCGTCAATCAGTACCACTTGGGCTTCTTAGATATTCTATTGTTATTCCTATATGATCACCTGATGGTCAATGTTTTTTATGATGTAGATGATGCAAGTAAGCATATCTTCTGTCGCAAGCCGCTCGCATTACAGCATTTTCAGAGGCCGCAACCATTGGTATTTTATTGATATGCGCTCAGTCTCAATGCGTTAGCATAATAAAGTTATTCCCATATTGGTAGTATTTATTATGACGCATATCCACATCAAATGTCACATCCTTATCCTTCCTAAACCATCATTTTAATATTTGTGCAACAAAGAATCAATGAGTCCAATCATGATTAGATGGACAGCTTACTATATCTACCGGAGCAACTAGTCTTAGTTTCTCAATAATTTGTACATACATATCCACCGCCAACATTGCATTCTTATGCCATAGTCAATCTGTGTCTTGATTTGTTCAGGCTGTAGTGGTTTTTTTGTGACCATCTACATGTAGAATATCATTACCAACAACAAGTAATATTCTATCTATATTAAATCAATAAGATTTGTCTAGTATTCCTTGCACTCAAGCATGAACTCTATCTATAGCTATTTTATTGTTGTAATCATCTCACGTTTCAAATACTAATGAAAGTTTTCCAAGATGTATATCAGCAGGATCTATAACAAGTAGATGTCAATCCTTGATTTTATTTCTCTTTACTTTTAGGTACTTAGGTGAATGTTTAGATATTTTTTTTACACAAAGATCTGTGAATTTTTGTATCTCATCGCTATCGTCCTCTTTCTTATTTCTAATATTTAGGGCGTAACGTGTTCAGTCTGGGTTGTCTCATGAGTGTCGTATTGATCAGATCTGTCAAGGATTGACTCCCGCCATTCTTGCATACTTTTCAATAACATTTTCACCCCCATCTTCATCCTTTCATAGTTTCTTGAGAAAATATCTAACGCTTTGAGATACAAGTTTGACAGATTTTTTTATCCCGAACTCTGCTTTGAGTTGACGAGAAACCTCCATAACATTTGTAATTCATTCGTTTTTCTTATCAAGAACATAATTAATCTGTTCTCAACTTAAGTGTTTTTCGTCCATATAATTAAAGTAAGTTAATAAAAACTTATCTCAATTATACTGATTTATTTAACGAAATCAATCGTTTACGCCCTAAGACTACATGGATCATCTATACTCTCTAAACCAAAGAACGCTCATGTGTCTCATCCTGGCCCTCAAGCTAATGGTGCTTGTCATAAGATAGCAAACTCAGATTGTCTTGTTCAGTCATAATCTGTATCACTATTAAATGAAGATACTTTCACTCAGAAGAATAGGATATCTCAGTCTCATAGCTCTATTAATGAGCTTCCAGAGAAAGGAAGCCTTTCTAGATCATGGAATCACATACTTAATCCTGATGATCCTCAAGCAGTAGTTCAATAGTTGTTTGGTGGCCATGGATCTCATGAAACATTAGTTGTTCATGATACATTAGTATCAGATGGTGGAGAGTATCTCGTTTCTAATACTGTTGTGTAGTTTCCCGTAGCTGCTTCGTATCTAAATAATAGAACCCTAATTCAGTTGATACCCCAAGTCACTTCAAGATTACCTCCATAGAATATTCTGTATATACCGTCTCTTTTTACTTGTATACCTCATCACCCCGCAATAACTTGTCATTTCATAATCTCTTCTCATCGATTAGTATTTACTGCTGTTATAGACACATTTAATCATGGAGCAACTTGTGTTCCTCACGTGTTAATAAGTGCATAGAATTTTGCGTCCTCATAATCTTGTTGTTGTACATAATCATTATTTAATCTAATCTGTGCTATTTCTTTTGAAAAAGCGCCATCACATGCTGGCCCTATTCGTCTTTCTTCGCAGGCAACAGGGTTATTTATAATGTTAGCTGTAAGTGGGTTTGGTCCATCATATCGAGCTAATCAGTCAGTGAGACGTAGTATATTGTTAAAATTTTCTGGCGTGAATAATACATCACCATCCTCTATATCGTTTCAATCACAATCCTCGTAAACATCATTTGCTATAGCATCTGTATCAATACCGATAGTTATCGTTCCGGCATTACAATCAGTTTGTTTTGTTATTGGTCATTCTGTTAAAATTGCTTGATTAAGGAATTTAGGATCTCATTGTCAAGCAGAAACTCTAACTAATTCATCACATTTCTCAACGCTTAGATCATAAATAGTTTCAGAAACTGCTCATCACTCAGTTGTTACTACCGTTTCATTTACCGAAACCGTATTATCATCAGAGGTGACCACTGTTGGTAAGTCAGATATTATTTGTCGCTCTGTATCTGATTTTTGGCTTGTGGTCGTTCCTCAAACTCAAATCAATTGACAATCACATGTTTTTGAATTATTGCAACCACAGGCCATATTAGTTAATTAATAATAAATAATCTTCTTTATACATTCGTTTATATTTATAAGCTGTCTGTAGCTTTCACTTACAGCATGCAATTATATGTGCGTGCCCGTTTTCTTTTTCTATAGCTCTTTCTGCTGCATGCGCTGAATGGTGTTCTGCTATAAAATCTCAATCTATAGTTAATTGTATAACTTCTACACACAAAGATCATTGAGTTCATATTCAGTTTGCTCTATCTCTATGTCATTTATTTATATTCTCTTTCCACGTAATCAATCTTATATTATCAATACTATATCACTTAAAATCATCAATCCTGTCACAGCTAGGTCTTAAAGACTTTGTATACTCACTCTCAACCCGTCTTTCCCATAGCTGTTTAAAGTTATTTTGTTCTTTTACCCATTCTCCTAGTTGTGTCTTTGTGTAACTCGGTAGATCATGACAACGTCTTTTTGATGATGATACCTGAGAGCTATATACCATCTGTAACCAACAATTAAATGTTTTTTTATATTCTATCCTGCATATTTTTGAGCAGGATATGCATCGACTATTGAGTCAACATTTCTCGGTTTTGTTCTTATGGAAGTAATCTAGCTCTTTCGTTACTCAACATTTACTGCATTTTTTCATAATAATTAAGTTAGGATTAAAATATTATTGGGAGGTGATGAGTTCCTAACACACACCACCAATTAAACCGCTAAGTCCCAAATGTGTATTATACTGATTTTTGTTTATTTTGCAATAGATTTGTTAATTAAAGCACTGCATTCTCCAGGGAATTGATCTCTTCGTCGTTTTGGCTTATCGCAGTGAATACATTTTGCGTTTCACATAGCTCACTCATAGGCGCAATTTAAGTTAACCTGTTTTTCTTTTGTTGGTTGTTTTTTTGGTGAGAAGTCTTTAATTACTGTAGCTACATCCACCATACCATTTGGTCGTTTCTCTTTTGAATAAGCTATTACTTCTTGTACTAGCTCATGCTGAGAACCAAATACTATCTGTGATCTAGGTACTCATAAACTAGATAATGCCCTAGTTAGTTTTCATGATGTTCATTTGTTTGGACATGAGCATTTTCATCAAGCACCACCACAATTGCATGTCTTTCAATTACATATAAAACAATTGCTCATAATAAATAGTTAGAATCTAAATTCCCCAATTATTCTGCTATATACACAACCTTTCAATCCTCGAATTGGAAGTCATTTATATTAGCTCCCTTATCAGTTCTAGATCTAACCTCAGCTCTTTGTTCACTAGTAAGTCTTCCATACTCTAAACCTCTCTGCGTTATTTTTCAGTCCTTAATAAAGTTTCTTTTCTTTTGTGTTTCGTATGCATGATCAACAGCATCCTTTACACTGAAACCTCTCTCGTTAACTAGTTTTAATGCCATTCTATTTAAGATGTTCATGGTAGTCTAGGATTAGCAAGTGAATTCCTAATCTCATTAGGATTCTCTACACGACTAATATTACCATTACCTGCTGCTTCCTTTACTAAGGCGGTAAGCAAAGCGTTCATATCAACTTGTGGGTTAGGGTCTACTCATGTTGCAGCCCCTACTCCTCAACTTAATAGTTTCTGTAGTTCAGCGATATCTATTTGTTGCAAACCACTAAGTAGTCCTGAACCAAGCTGGTTTACTTGATTATTAAGAGCTAGTAATGGGTTTCTAATCAGCTCGTTTTGTGCATCAAATCTTTGCTGTCTTAATCAATCCTGTAGCGCAAGAAAGTTACTTAATAATCATTGTTGTTGGTTTAGTTTTTCTCATTCAACAGCAGATAACTGACCTAATCACTCTTGCCTAGCTTGAGCTATCGCTGCATTAATAGCAGATTGACTTGCTCATGTTCTACCAGCTTGGTTGTTAGCCGAAGCTATATTACCATTAATAGAGTTATTAACAGCTCAAATAAGCTTATTGAAGTAGTTATTTGCTTGTCCTGTTAGTTCACCGTCTGGACCAAACTTCTGTCTCACTAGATCAGATTGTCTTTGAATGTCTGGTAGTATCTCGTTAGCTATCCTATTGTTTTGTGATAAGAATTCGTTGAATGAAGGGTTTAGTGATTGCTGGAAAGCATCGTATTGATCTAATAGACCAGTCTTAATGCCTCAAAACAAACTATCCTTTTCATTTTGAATATCTCTAAAATAACTAGCAGTCGAATCCTGTCAGAGTCATGAAAAATAATCTATTTGAGCTTTCAAATTCCTATCAATATCGTTAGTTAGTGGCTGCTGTCAATTAAATGAAAACATATTTATATTAGTTAATTAAATTAGCAAGCACAATTTTCCTTGCAATATTTTTTAAGTATACGATTAAGCTCGCATTTTTCTGAGTCACAAAGCACATCGTATTTTATATCAGTAGTATCAATACAATTATTCATACAATCTTCTTTAATAATACAATGTAATTTCTTTCTCATCTCTCCGTTAAGAGCAAGTTTTACTTTATCCCATAAATTAAACATATTGTTTGTTTATTAATTAAATATTACTTATATATACTAATATACGTTTTTACTGAGTAGTTAATTCACTAAAGACTACTTTCCTCGTGTTTTTTTATTCCTTTTACTTCCCTTTAGTCTACTTTTTTCTTTCATTCATAAATTTCTCTTTGCCGATATAACCCTTATTTTCCCCGACGGAGAATGATGCACATGTCTTGTGTTATCTCATTTTTTGACTTTGCCTGATTTTATAGCAGCTCTCCTATCTCTCTTCCTGAGTGTCGCCTTCTTTTTTGCGGCAGGAGAAGATTTAAATTTCTTATATTCACGTTTTCGGTCTCTTTTCTTATGCTGACTCTTTGGAATTTTAGGTCTTCATGGGCCTCTTTTACTTGCCATGGTCTTGTTTTTATATCGAATAAAAGTTTTATATGTTGGTACGGTTCAAGAACATGCCTGACTGACTCAACTTACAGAATATCAATCTTTAGTAACGTCTTTAAGGTAGTCGTATTCTTTTAATACATTACCATTTAGATCACACTTTAGTATTGGCCTCTTTTCGTAATGTAGACATGACGGGCTCGCTTCTTCGTTCCAGGACCATCATCCAGCGGTCCTTAATAATCATTTACAACATCTTCATATACTCTGACGAGATATTCATGTCTTTTTCGCAGCATGAATAATTTTATCAAACCTTTCTATTACCTTTAGATTTTTGTCTATCATGTAAATAGGTTTATCTTGAGGCCTTACTATTAGTCACTTTTTAATGTCTCTTTTTGCATTGCGAAGATTTTCTTCCCAAGACATTATTCTAATATTGTCAAATGAGTTTTGTTTTATAAGTTTATATACATCAATCTCACACATTACATGCCATCAACTCTACTATATTAAATCCTAATACTACCTGAGCTATTATTGTCATTGTTATAAACAATACTAACACTAATATTCCTAATCTATATAGAATATGGAATATGAATTTGATTGATCGTGGTAACTTAATCATCTTATTAATAAATATAAACTCAACATTACTTGAGATATAGTCTTAAATGGAATTTCACCTACTCAATCTTTCATCGATGCCTTTCTATGATGCTCATGTTTTTCAAGAGTTTATATTCTTGTTGCGCCTAATTTATTCATCACACGACCTACAGTTGCTAGTGCATCTCTTAATTCTTTATGGTCTATTCTATCGTATACCTCACCGAGAACCTTTCTCTTAGTTCTCATGAATTCTATCTCCTCCTTGGTTACTATTGGTTTTATCTCAGTTCGATCCTCAATATGAGGCGCTGGATCAAAGAATCATTTCCATGCTCAGTTTGATATAACCCTCCATCTTTTATCGCACTCAACTATATCAAAATGTAAATGAACAGCCGTAGATAATCAGGAGTTTCACATAACTCATATCTGTTGTCAAGCAATAACCTCCTGATTGTCCACCACATTAAAGCTAGAGAGATGCCCATAAGTACACCTATAATTCTTTCCGTTTTGAGTGAAGTATAATTTTATATGATTACCATATCATCTCCTGCTTTTTATGATACGAGCAGTACCTGATTGTGTGGCATATACAGGTATTTTCATTCAAGGCCTAGGACCTCAGTAATCTATACCCATATGTCCTGGATATCACATAGACTTATATATCCATTTTCCTCCGATCATTAAATTATTTCAGAATTTTTGAGTAACCCTGAAGTCTTTTCATTTGATTCACTTGCATGGATTGTATAGTTTCATGTTTTTTTAGCTAATAAATTATTCTACGTCTCACGTCATCGTTTCAATACCAGAAGCTTCTTCAACTTGGACCTCTGTCACTTGTTGAACTGCATCAATTATAATATCAAGAGTACCTTGAGAAATTGTTCAGTTACCTACGAAGAATCCTCAGATTGCTGTAAGTATAGCTAGTATTAGTACTGACAAGTTTGCTTTATCCATAATTATAATAATAATTTAAAAGGTATTTAACATTCATAGTGGACAAATGTACCACTCGGACCGTTTACTTCTGAGGTTGAACTTTTGCGTATCACTTTATAATGGTTTACAGCTGAATTCATTGGTTAGAATGAACTGCATCTATTAATTCTGGACTAAACCATATGTCTTTTCATCTTTGGTAGCGAGCGTTCAAAATACATCCTTCTGTTATCGTATGTCAGTTTTGATGATCAAGTTTATCTCAAACAAATATATGTAGTATTTCATGTACACCTATGTCTCACAATTGGAATCATTCGTCATCATCTCATGTGGTAAAATCTAACTCATCATTTAATCGCATTGTCATAGAGTATGGTCACAGATATTTACGTATACTATATGCTATTGAGTTCTTTCTGTCAGCGAACTTTACGGGTATATCATCATCATCTGCTAGCCTGTAGTATATCTTTATTGTAGCCTCTTTAGCTGTCTTCACTTGCTTGAACTTATATCAAGGAAGAACTCATCAATCAACAAGCATTTTAAAGTAGTTTCTAAATATTATTGTTTGATGGAACTTAGGCATATCTGCTGTGGAATTCTCTATATAGTATGTTATTTCTCCATCACTATTAAGTGGCACCCTTGTGTTTACTTTAAGGTCTGAAGCAATAAGTAAATCAATATCATCTTTATCGCACTGAGTACAGCATACTTCCTTGAATTTTTCTGGTGAGAATATTTTTAGGTAGGTTAGCAATATAATGTCTATTATTTTCTCTCGGTATGTTTTCATAGTATTGATTTAGTTATTAAATATTATTCCTCCTCAGTAAACTTGTCTTCATCTTCTAATAGAAAGCTGCCTAATCACTTTCTTATTGTCTTATAGATATAGTTTAGTGTTTGTCATACGACATCGACTTCTTTTATTTTCTCTCACGTTCTAACTACAATAATGTTTTGTATAGAGCTCATTAATTCACCAAATCATATCATTCACATTATAGCTGATATAGATACAGTAACTAACGGTGTAGCTTCTCACGAGAATGTTTGAAGGGTAGCTCATGTTAATAATACAGCACAAACAACAAGCATCTTAGACACTAATCACCAAATAAGCCTTCTTGAATTAAAATCATGAAGCTTAATACTCTTTATAACTCAAGTTAGTGTATCCCAAGCCATAAGTATTAGTATTAAACATATGATAGAGGTTTCTATTCATATATAAGCCAGTATACCTGCTGATATTATGTGTAATGATGTTGTTGTTTTTACCATAGGATTTATTTAAGTAAATAACAATTTAATTAAATACGACATGCAAAGCGCAATGTAAAGTTGTCGGGCCTAGTCTCATCATCTCATCATGAGATATAAGTGTTCTCATAGAGGGTATTTCTCACATTATGCTTTTTTATTATATCGGCTGATGCTACACTTATTCAAACACTCTTCTTATAAGAAAATGGGTTTCTAGGTATTCATGTAGTCCGCTCCTGTCGTTCTCATGAAGCGTCTCATCATCTAATGAATGCAGCTTCTCAGTTTATGTTTGGGGTAGAGTTAGATCAATCGCACCATTGTCGTCAATCTGGTAACTCTATATTCTCATTCCATACTGGCACTACTGCTTTAGGTAGATCTAATTTGTCTATCTCTATCTGTGTTATCTCTCTCTCGCGACTAAAGTTGTTATACATTGTATCTCTTAATTCGCTTATCATTTCAACAAGATATCATTCTAGATTATCTACATCATCTTTTACATCTGCTCTAAAGTTTAATGCTTCTGTTTCTCCAAATAAAGGAGTTACAACAGGAGCCTCTATAACCTCTTCTTTTATAACGGTTTCTAGAGAAGTAAGACGTGCTAGTATTCCACTTAGATCTACTTCTACTTCTACTTCTTCTGTTGGTATTCTACTTTCTATTTCTTTTATAATGTCTTCTAATTTTAATCATGTAGCTCAAGAATCTTTAGCTTCTTTTGCTACTGCTTGTGCAGCTCATGCCTTAGCACTCATGTTAGATATAGCAGTTCGTAATGCATCTAGGTCTTCTTTTACAGCAGAGCCAGTTTCTTTTAATCTTGCGTCAACTACTGCTGCTATAACCTCTGCTTCAACTTCTGTATTTTGTGTTAGTTGATCATTAGTTTGGTTTAGATTAGTTTGCATATTTTCTACTGCTTGTGTTAGCTCTAATTGAGTTAGCATGAATATAGCTGTACCTACCATACATAGAATAGTTAACGTAATATATAGCGTTATATAGGTTAGTTTATTCATCAGATTGGTTGTTAGATTGTGTTATGTTAATATTACTTGTTTTTGTTAGATCTACTACTCATGTATTACTGTTAATGTCTCACACTTTATTTCCTCACATTGTCATTAAAAAATAGAATATAACTATAGCACATATAATGTAGTATACTTCCTTTGGTATTTTATCGAACATTATATTGTTTTATTGAATAAATATTACATTACACGGCAGATAATATTACCCATCTAGATAGCGTTGTTGAATATAGTAATTGAATTGAACAGTTTGTTTGTAGTCTATAGTTGTTTCCGTTTGGGCAAGCTATTCTATTAGCCGCAAGAGAGCTTCATCTCTCATTCCTGAAACGTATAGTTTCTCATCAAACATTAAGTATATATCTAGCCTCAGTTTGTGCTGGAGCCGTTATTCAGTCAATATTTCTTGTTCTTCAACCACCATCTAGTTCTCGTTAACTAATAGTTGCGAAGTCTGGGTCCGTATAATCATTCCGATTACCAGTCATTGTTATAGGTTTCAATGCAGCGGATGCTGCGGATGCTGTAGCACTACTTGCGCTCTCTGCTGAATCTAGTCAATCTACCTCGACCCAAGCGCTCTCGCCGTTTAGTATTCGTCACATAGATGTTGATGTAAATTAAAGGTAGAGGGCTTTTACACCCTCTGTATGTTTATGCTTTTGTTCCAATTGCGTGCCAGTGTTTAACTTGTGCACCACCATCTTCTATTACAGCCTGTGTCGCTGATACACTATTTATAGATATTGCTCTTATTGTTGTTCCTACGGGAGCGAATGTAACAACTGGTGCTGCTGCGAAACCTCATGCAGGGAACGTTACAGTTTCAATCCCTGAGCCTCCTGGAGTTATTCACCAAGCCATTCTCATGTCTCCTATATCCATATAACCTGATGTTGCTTGGTCGTCTACAGCTGTACCATTATCAATCATTTGAACGGTCTTAGTAGATAGTTGCTGGACATTAAGATATGCTGACGTACCTCCTATTTTATAAGCTATTGAGTTACCAGCAGATACTAGTTGAACTGTAACGTTGTCACCAGATACTAAGTCAGCATCAAATGCTAACGCCCCAAGAGGTTCTGCCCCTCCATTTGAATCAATTGCGAACGATTCTATTGTAACTCCATTGATTCTAAATTCTACATTGTAATCAACGTTTATACCATTTGGTGAATGGTAAAACTCTAATTCATATCTACCGTCTTGTGTAGCAGTAATTCTATTATTAGCAGCATCAGCAATCATATTTGAAGAGTAAGTATCTTCATTAAACGTTACCTCAGCATTTGTATTACCGTCCCCAGCTGTACCTGTACCATCAGTTTTGCTTATTCTTGCGTAGCCTAAATCAACAGGTACTAACCCATCTGGATTAACTACTGTTGAAGTAGGTAATTGTTGAACTTGTATAGTACCAGTCCTAAAATCAAGAGCGTTTGAGTTATCAGACCCAAACTCTACTTGTTGTCCAGCTACTAATGGAATTATTATATCTATACCTCTATTATCCTTATTCGGATTAGTAGTATCGCTAATACCCACAACACTTCCATCAACTCTAATCACTATGTCTGAGGCAGTGTTAGTTGTATCGCAATTGAAAGCTAATCTATATATACCATCTTGGCTTATATTGACTAAATTATTTGCAACATCTACAAGTCCATTTGGGTCATAAATAGTATCAACAAGTCAATCAGAAAAGCTATAAACATTATAAGTGCCTGCAAGCACTGTAGTTGCACTACCCATTATATTTGTGTTAGTACCTCCATATATAGAAACATAATGCAAAGGCTCTGCCACAACCATTCCTGCAAGTACTGTTTCTGTACTAGGAATCTGCTGGTAACTTATGTTTGAGTTAGCTTCAGAAGATACATAGGAATTATACATAGTAAGGGTTCCTCCAGTAGTCCTCCACTGTAGTTTATAAACTTCGTTTTCTGTGGTAGTGACTATCTTTACAATCTGACTTGGAGAGAATCTTGAGTTATTAGCGGTGGCTGCTGCTCTGGTGTAAGACCCCTCGATAGGATTACCTAAAGCATCCACGAGTCTAAAGACTCCACCATTGTTACCAGCATTGTTTGATACTGTGAGGGAATAGCTAACAAAGTAAGTTCCAATATTAGGAAGTGTCACCGTTCCACCATTTACATCAGCGTAATTATTAAAGCCAGTTTTTGTCTGACCATCTACGATTCCTACGTTGAAGTCACTGGTGAGGCTTTTTTGTTGACTCGCACCTACTACTTGTACTGTCCATTCTCCAACTCCGTTATCAATGAACAATAGTAGTTCACCGTCTGATTGAGTAGTATATGTACCATCAGTAACCCCATTAAGAGATTCACCTGCTTGTACACTTATGACAGTACCTACACCTGCTAATTTAGATGTAACCATTACTCTATCTTGAGTATTTGTGGCAGCATAAAGGGTAGTAGCACTGTTAGTACCTTCAGCAGTATAAATACCTTGAGATATTATTGAGGGTATAACTATTCCTTTTTGCGGTAAACCTGAGCCTTTAGAAATAGGGTTCATAAGTTGCATATAAGTGCTACCATCGTCTCTATCTCTTGATAAAAAATAAAGGCTTAATTCTTCAATAGATGCTCCACTATTGTTTATAGTTATATCTTGCAATGGAGTACCATCAACATCTAGAAAATCACCACTAAATTGGAAAGTAGTTGTTACCCCAGAAAGCGCTATTAATGTATATCCGTATAAACCGCTTGGAGCAGCAGGAGCATTTACTAAAAATGTTTCATTTACGCTAGATAAACAAATTAACCATCTAATATCATTATTAGTAGGAGTATCACCACTATTTATACTAGCAGATGATGCTAGTGAAAAAGGGTCAGTTCTCCCATATTCTATCCATCCATCACCTACCTTATAGGCAGCTACTGTTCCTGATCTTGATGCAAATCCAATAGAATCTGTCGGTAAAGTTGGATATAAAGAGTAGAACTGATCGACGGTATCTACTTGAATTAAGTGAGCACCTCCCGCAGCAGTTATAGGAGTTATAAGCCTTAGCTTCGTTTGCCCACTAGTAGTTGAATTAAAAGCTCTAAATTGAACTTGCATATTTCCTCCTGATGGATTTCCATCTAAAACAATGTCTGGCATAGTTCCACCATCAATACCTGCAAAAAAATTACTAAATTGAAAAGTAGTTGTTACACCTGTATTTACAGATAGAACATATGTGTACGTATCTGTTTTAACTACTGGAGCATTGATGACAAAATTAGGATCAGATACTGTAGATGTTGCAGATATTAACCTTCTTTCTCCAGTTGGAGTATCACCGCTAGCTATAGCTTCTGAGCTACTTAATGTAGAAGTGTCTATGAAACCAATATCATCCCAACCAAAACCTACTTCTCTTGTAGTTACTTTACCAGTATTTCTCGCAAGTCATATTGTATCTATTGTAGGTGTTTGTGGGTAAATTAAATCTTCGTGATTTTCTACAATTAAACTTGAGATAAAAGGACCTTCTATTAAAGTAACATCACCACTATTATCTACATGAAAAACATGAGTAGGTGGATTTCCTGCGAAATCATCACCTGTGTAATATATAACCGTATCAGTATGAGATCATGCCGCAGCAAATACTGCAATTTCTATAGCTGTCGGTTCTCATGTCGTTGATGGAGCTACTGTTGTATCATCCGCAAACACTCTATCGTTAGCAAGAGAGGCTGGCTCTTTAACTAATGTAACCACTCCGCTAGCATCTACTATATATACATATGTAGGCTCACTAGCTGGTAAGTCGTCTCAAGTATAGTAAATAACCACATCAGTATAGCTTGCATTCGTAACGAAAGTTTGAACCTCAGATAATAATGGTTCTCAAGCAGTTACTGGTCATACTGTTGTATCATCAGCGTGTACTCTGTTATTAGCTGCTTCAGCTGAAGCTATAGACCAATTAGTCCCGTCAATACTAGTAGCTACATAAGAACCTCCAGGTTTAATGGTGGTTCAATACATATTAAACTCTACAGAGGTTGCATCACTATCAATAACAATAAGCCTTGCTCAAGGAGTTGTAGTTGCCGGTAAAGTTAGTACTTGTCAAGGGGTTGTTTGTGTAATTTCAAAATGACTAGCAACATCTACAGTTGCTGTAGGCGTTCCTATGTCTCCTCAAGTAGCTTTATCTGTAATCTGAAATCCTGCCTGTGAAGATTCTGGACTATTAGGAACATTGCTAAGAGTTGGTAATCATGATTGTTGATTAAATGGCATAATTGTTATAATTAATAATTAAATTAAGAGATTTCTATGTATGTAAACTCTTGTGCCGTAAACTGTCAGTATATACTAATAGCATTCGTTGATAGTATTCCGTTAGTATTATAGCTACCTCATGCATACAAGATAAATCCTTGTGTAGCTGAAGGTGTTCAACCAAAGCTTATTCTAAGGTCTTGAGCACTATTGTTTTGTATTTCAAAATATTTTCTATCCGCATTTGCTGGTAGAATTTGTTGAGCTGTTCACCCAACTGCAATAGTAGCGTCAACCTCTTGGAATCATTCAGCTATAACTCATGCGTTTGTAGCACAAGGTTCTGAATTAGCTATTACGTCAGCAGTAGTTGTTGTAAGAGTAATATCAACAACAGAAGTCTTGTTTAAGATAATTGTGTCAGATAATACCGCAGGGCTTACTGAAACATCATAGAATTTAACTATCTCTATATTATCTTTAAGTGCTCCCCATACTCATGCAGTAGTTACTGTTCTACATACAGAAATCTTTTCATAATCCTTGTTACCTGCACAAGGCATTGAATCAGTCACTATTTGTGCAGAAGTAACTCAAGCTGTGATGTCAGCACCAGTTGTTTTATTAACAATTATTTCTGTTAATAGGATGGATGGTACTTTTGTTGTGTCGTATACTTTGTATATAACAACCTCATCATCAACAGAATAGCCTGTTCATGCTATTGTTACTGTTCTACATAGTTCAATTAATTCATTGTCTAGTTTATCACAAGAAACAACACTGTGAGTAGCAGTTACATCAACATTATTTAACCAATATGTAGCCACGGGGACTTGCGGGTCTGAATTGTCATAAGATGCTACTCATGGTGTAGAAGTTAATCAACCATCATCACTAAGACATACGAGTTCATAGTCGTATTTCTTCCCTGCCGTGAGGCATTGCAGTTGTTTTAATATTGCATAATTTCAATTTGCCATCTTCTTATTCTTTAAAGTTAAATAGGAGGCTACCTAATCCTGCGATAAGATCTTCATCCTTTAATACTGTACCGTCTTCTAATGTAAATTCTTTGTTTGCCATTGCGTCGTCATCTATTACTGCTGTACTGTTATCAATTAGTTGTTTTAATATTGCATAATTGCCCGTCTGGTTCTTTATTATTGTCATCGCAATTAGTTAAGTCAGTTTCAGGATTTCATATACCATTCTATCTCAAGAAATGTGTATTATTAATTAATAATTAAACTATTTCTTGCTTTATAGCTTCTACCATAGTTTCTGATTTATTAAGAATAGCTTTGTATCCTTCTAAAGAAATTTTACCGTTCTCGCTAAGTTCTTTTTTAGACTCCAGGGCTTTTATAATTTCTAGAATCTTTTTAGATTCAGCTAATTTTACAATAGCTCCATTTTCTATTATAGGTAAATCTTCAAAAGTAATGTCTGGTATAGGTTCATATGTATCTCATAAGACATAATCAACCTTTTGTCATTCCAGAAAGAATGTTCATAGGTATTCTCAATTGCGTTTTTGTGCATATAGCATGATAAATTGTAATCAAATATAAAAACTATTATTATAAACATACGGTAGATTAAAGTCAGATAGCATACGGACTACCTGTGATAGCAAGTGATGAATCCACAGTAAAGGTTGTTGCATTTATCTTGTACAATCAAGAATCACAAACACAATACAAGAATCACCCATCAACTTCTATAGACCTTGCACCTGCTCATACATTTATACGTTGAATTGGTCACGTAATATTTGTTGAGTCAAGACGATGAACTTCAGCAGGGTCTTGATTATCACATATATATATGTACTGTCATTTAACCACTAAGTCTATAGGTGATTCTCCTATATATCTTGAAGTAATTCATGCCATTGTTGTGGCATTAATAACTATTATACTATCTCACGAGCTAACTCAGCAATATAGATTATTTCCTATAAGACCTATACCTGATGGGTCATTACTAACATTGTAATTTCCTGTAACGGTATTTGTCGCTAAATCAACTCTGTATATTCTATTTGTTATTGAATCAGTAACATAGGCGATTGTACCATAAACCTCTACTTGTTTTGCGTCTGACGCAATAGGTATAGTAGCAACTATTGTAAATGTAGCTAGGTCTACTTTTACTAACCCAGCCAACCCAGTTACATAAAGAAATGCCTCATCGTCAGATGGTGAAGCATCGAATGCAACTGGTAGCGCAATACTATCTACTTGTGTGAATGTTGCGATGCTTATTTTTCTTAATGTTCCTGAACCCGTGTGACAAACATATAGGAAATCTCCTACAACTTTAGCTCACCTTCATCCACTTCACATACTAAAATTTGAATCTTCTGTCATCGTGTCTAGATCAACCTTTAACAGTCTAAAATTAGTCAAACGAGTAATATAACCAAACAAAGAAGCAGTAGAAAAACAAACCTCTGTCCCATAGGTAGCTCAACCATTATTTATAGCGTAAGGTTTAGCACAATAACTTTTACCACCAGTTAGTCATGTAAATGTATATGGAGAAACTCAGTAATCTTCTTGTGTTATAGCAGACGCATGATTCTCATCTTCCCCCGCATCATATACTACCCATCAAGTACCCGTTAAAGGTGTACCAGAAGTAAATGTGTCTGTCGTAGTAAGGTCTACAGTAGAGGCTGTTTCGCTTGATACTGAGCTAGTCCCTGCAACTAATACTGGAACTAGTCCAGTTACTCATGTTGCTCATGTTGCTTCTGTAGTCTGTATAAAATCTAAAATCATTATGATAATGTATAAGAAATAAATATTTCTGCTGCCACTGTATTAGCTGCGTCTGCTGTAGTTACTTCAACAGAGAACTTGTCTCCGTCTACTGCCGGCAATGCAAGTGATCAGCTAGTCAATGTACTTGTTAAATCTGGTAATGTTATTGTATGAATACTGGCTCCATTCTTTTGAATATTGAATACAATATTTCATCTTCATCCTACATCATTGTGTAGTATTGTTTTTATCTCTGTAATTATTAATGTTGTCACGCCTGCTGGTAGCTCTACGCTTCTGTGTTTTTCTGCTACACCCATTGTTCCATCCTGATAGTCAGGGTAAATGTTCCCTTGAACCAATGTTCACGAGTCGAATGAGGCTCTTGATACATATGTTGAATTATTCGTTGTTTCTTTCCAAACGGCAGCTCATGTACTAGAATCAACTAATATATATGCCTTGTCTGTTACCGTATCTACCCAAGTAGATCAGACTGTATAGCCTCAGGTATTATCATCCGTAACAACCGGAGCTACTATTCATGATAAATTATCTTTTACTCACACCTCTGTAGTTTCTATCCAAACTGCTGCTCATGCAGAATCATCTAATAATACATATGCTTTATCATTTGTTGTGTCGTACCAATTTGAACCAACTTCATATCATTCTGAAGTATCGTTTGTTACTGTAGGAGCTGTTGTTGCAGCTTGATTTATTTTAAGTGGAGCAAGTGTTACTTCTACCCATACTGCAGCTCCTACTGTAGAGTCAACTAGTATGTAAGCCTTATCATTTGTTGTATCCATCCAAAGTGATCATACTGTGTAACCATCACCTGAATCATCGGTTGCTACTGGAGCTGTCGTTCCTGCAATATTATTTAATGTTATTGTTTGTGGTGTTATTTCTGTCCAGACTGCCGCTCATACTGTAGAGTCTACAAGCACATATACTCTGTCTGTTACCGTATCTACCCAAGTAGATCAGACTGTATAGCCGTTTCCTGAATCATCCGTAACAACCGGAGCTACTAATCACGCAAAGTTATTTTGAACTCAAGAATCTGACGTCTCTATCCATACCGCTGCCCCCACTGTAGAGTCAACTAATGTGTATGCTTTGTCTGCTACTAGGTCTATCCAAACAGATCATACTGTGTAACCAGACGCTGAGTCATTAGTAACTGTTGGAGCTACTGCTCACGCAAAATTGTTTTGTATTCATGCTGCTCAACCTGAGGTTTCCGCCCAAACAGCAGCTCATACTGTAGCATCAACAAGAGTGTATGAAGTGTCTGTTACGGTATCAACCCAAACAGAACCTATAGCATATCCGCTTCATGAGTCATCCGTTACTGTTGGAGCTACTGCTGCTGTAAAATTATTCTGTAATCAAATTACAGCTGATTGCGTGATTTCTTTCCAAACAGCAGCTCATACTACATTATCCACTATTACGTACGCTTTATCTGCTGCTACGTCAACCCAAGTATCTCCTAAAACAAATCATTCGCTTGAATCGTTAGTTACAGAAGGTGGTACAACTCCTGTTGTTACTCCAGAGGTAGAACCTCCAATTATTGGAAATATCGCCATTAAATTAATATAATTTATAAAAATGTATTTACTATCTTTATGAGAAAGGTTTCTCAATTATTTCTGTTTGGAATTTACAGTCCCATCTTGTATCTTCATCTAAGTAATATCTACGCATATTTATTTTAATTATTAAAGTGTTGTTATAATTTTACTCTCATAAATCATAAGGTGTCTCAATACACATCACCAGTAGTTAATCATCAGACTCCTGCTGCTCAGTCATTAGCATATGACGGTATACCAGATAATTTAAGATTATTTCCTCAAAAAGTAATAACTCTATTTCATGTAAGTGTTCAATCTGCATTATATATTGTTTCATCTACTACTGGTGCTGCATCTGTTGCTGTGACTGTGTAAAAGTTAACAGTATTAGCGTCTATTACTTCCATACCATACAATAAGATTCAACTTGTCGGTAAAGTTTGTGTATATCAACCAGCCGATCACTGATCCAATATATACTCCCCTTCTGGTAATGTGTTCACTATGTTGAATGTACCATTTTTTGCTACACAGATAGTGTTAGCGTCAATTACTTTTGTAACATGCCGGTGTCATAAATTATTAACATTATTAGCCTGAGCAAGAACATACAATCCTGTTGCTTCATCAAATCTAACCCAATCCATTACTGCAAGTCAATGTCCAGCTTGCGTTATTTCTACACATATTGGGTCTATTGCCACTACATCTCATGTAGCATTAACTCATAATGGTTTACTTGAATTAGATGATGGTGCAGCACTTGTAAGATTAACAAATCTCAATCAACTAGTATTGGCTGCTGACGAGGTAATAGTTGTATTTGAATGAATTTTTGTCATGAGATTGTTTTAATAAAATAATACCTAATACGTTTATATTAACGGGAGAAGAAATCCTCCCGTTAAATAAATGCATTATGCGCTAATTCTTACTTGGAATGTTCCTCCTACTGTACTATTTAATGTGATTGTGTTTGTGTCCGTGTATGTAACACCAACCTCAACCTTTTCTCCCGCTGCGTCATAAACGATTACTTGTGGATAAGCTACGTCTAAATTATGAGCAACAGCTAGGTTTGTGTTAGCAACCATTACTGCTGGAGCTTGGTATACTTGAGCGGTAACTCTTACGTTATTACCTGTAACTAAAGTAACAATACCGTCTCAACCTTCAAAATTTAGTGTTTCGTGGTTGTTTACTAGGTCTGTTCCTGTATCACCAGTTACTGTGAAGTCAGCTAGGAATGCCCCTACTGCATCAAGAATTGGTACTGCAACAGTTGATGTAGTACCATCTGTATTAAGTACTAGGTTCAATGTATTAGTAACATCATCATAACTACCACCTGTTAGTACTGGGGGAGCGTTAAAGAATGCACCACCGTCTGCACCTGCTGTAATATTATTACCAGCGTCCGTAGAAACTGTTACTGCTGTTGAAGTAGCACCTGCTTCATTAGTATAAGTAATGATACCTGTTGCTGCTTGAACCATAGTAGTGTCAACTTCTTTCAACATAAGTCCTCAGTCAGTACCGAAGATAATGTCATTACCTGCATCTGTCGATAGTCTAGCTGTAATCGTTAGAGTGTCAGTTGGTGTAACAGCTGCTGTTATACCATTTCCTTGTGTGAAGGTTACAGTATCTCCAGTATCAACTGCTTGTGTTGTAGTACCATCAGTGATACTAAACCCTGTTGCTACCGAATCAAGCGTAACAATATCACCAGTTGCATTTACTCAGATGTTTTTAGCACCTACTGTTTGCGGAGTAGCGCTTGTGAGATTCGTTAATTTCAATCAACTAGTATTAGCTGCTGACGAGGTGATGGTTGTGTTTGAATTAATTTTTGTCATGAGATTGTTTTAAGATAAATATAAAATTTAGCATCTCGAAACAATAAGCTTCACAGTAAGATCTACTGTTGAAGTAAGTTCTATATTATTTGGGTCCGCTAGCATAATATCGCTTGTTACAAATATTTGTAATCAAGTTGTTGTGTCATATGTTTGTATCATAGTGTCTAAGTCATTCAAGCCATGATTTACTACTACTGGTGTGTTTGCTGTTAGTGTTACTACTTCAACATATTTACATGGAAGTATTATTTCTGGTGTTTCATCGGTAGCCATTACTGTATATAAACTAACAGTATTAGCATCTATAACCTCCATACCATATAATGAAATTCCGATAGCGGGAGGGATTTGTGTATAACCACCTGCTATTGTTTGATCTAATACATATTCCCCGGCTGGCAATGCATTAGGAATAGTAAATACACCATCTTTAGCTGTCTTGAATGTATTAGCGTCTATCACTTCTACTACATGCCAATGACCTAAATTACCGGTCGCATCTGCTTGAGCAAGAACCCAATCCCCTGTAACCTCATCGAATCTAATCCAATCAAGAAGTCATAAACCATGTCATACTTGAGATACCTCTAATGCAGAGATTGTCTCTAACTTGTCCCATTCTACTCCGTCTCGTACGTATTGTGTTATTGGATCAGCAGAAGAGTCGAAATATAATTGCCCAGTAACTGTACCAGGTATTACTGGAGCTCAAACACCGAGTTGATTGAAATTAGTTCATTGAGTCACGATGAATGGGTCAAGAGCAGTACCATCTCATGCTATATCTAATACTCAATTAGTTGTATCAAAATGTGCTCATATATTTAAATTAATACTATTTGTTGCATCATCATAAGCGTAGTCTTCTAATATAAGACCAACACAATCTTGTGCTCTTTCGCAGAATCTAGTATTACCTCAATCACCAATTGGTTCATTAAGATAAGCCTCAATCAATGTTTCTACAGCGGTTATAGTTCCTGGATTTGTGCTCACGCAATCCGTAACATCATCGCAATCAAAAAGTCATGCAGCCGCTAACTGTGTTAGAATTTCCTCAATATTTTTATTTAATTTTCATGTCTGTTTGATTTGTGTAGCCGCATATAATCATGCGTTACTAGATGTTCAAGGAGCGGTTCCTTTTTGTAATGGAAATTCTGGGGATACTCCGCTAAGTAATTCTTTATTTAATACCATCTGTTGTGTAAAATTAATTAAAATTAACCTAGCAATACTCTTATTGCTTCAAGTCTATCTTCAGTAGAAGCCTCTTGTATTTGTGGGAGAATACCCATAAGTGATTCAACTAAAGGTGATACCGGTGGTTGTTCTGGCAGTGGTTCTCATTGTTGCGGTGCAGACTCTCAGTTGTCGAAGTCTGGGAATAATTTTAGTGTTTCTTCTAGTAGAGTGTTTTCGTCCATAAAAATACATTATTATTAAAATATTATTCGTTACTTATATATACTAATATACGTATTCTCGATCTAAGAATCAAAGGACTATTGCTAGTTATATACTTTGTTAGGACACGAAGGGACGGATAGGCAACAATCTACTGTAAATGGATCTACCTCTACATCAAATGTCTCCTCAGAGTCTGTAAATAGAAGCATTCAACCGAATCTAGCTATATCTAATCATCAGCTAATAAAGCTTACCCTCCAGAAATCTGCTACTGAATCATCATCAAATGATTGCTCAAACTTATGTACTGGAGATAATGCGTATCAATTATCGTCATAACATATACAGTAATCATCGTAGAGCCTCTTCTCTGTACATACTCAGCATGATTCTTTTTCTATTGTATAGTTATCATTGCTTCATACACAAGGATTCTTTACATTATCACAATCAGACAATTGGTTGAGAAAACATTCTGATGGCTCTATTCTTATTCAACTCATTGCGTCATTCCAATTCTGTATCACCTCATTACTTGTATCAATAGGGTATGTCCTACTGAACCTATATTGATTGTATTTGTCTACCTGAATATATGTATCTTCTGAGTACTGTCATTGTCACAATAGGAATACTCAATTCATTAATTTATGTTTTCTAAACATATCTAATGGCAATCAAAGCTCTCAAACTAATCAATGGTTGTCGTTCTTGTATATAATAGCCTCAGCTATAGCCTCGTATGTATACTTCTCATTAAAATCTCTTTTTATGGCATGATCTCCACTCCAACCACAATAATCATAGATATTATCTCCAATAAACTCACCATGTCTTATACCTGTTATGACCTGGCTACATAATGTATGAACAAGCCGTAATCAGTAGGTTTTATCATATATCAGTATCTTTGTTTTTGATGTTCTAGGATTATTATCGTCATGTCTCCCATTAATGAATATGTATAATCTATTTCAGTAAGAATCCATATACAACTCATCATTATCTTGTGTAAGATTCATATGGGAGAATACATTCTTTGTTATATCTTCTAGATCTAGATTAAAACTATCACCGTTAGAGTTAATGCTTGCTCCATAAATTCTTTTATCAGAACCAATAAAGAATAATCCATTATCAAATAAAGCATGAGCACCTTTATTATGAAGACCTATATCGTCTCTTAGTTTATATTTAAATCAAGCAGAACCATCCTGGTTAAAAACAATTGTAGATATCTTATTTCTACCAAAGAATACTAGGAAGTTTTGAAAGCTAACTGAATCTATTTTATCTCTACCAACATTGTTAACATTATTAGCAGATATAGATCAAGCATCAAATCAAGTTCAACCATATATATTAAATCATGTATCTGTAAGATATGTTAATAATCAATTATGCTCCTCTATTGATATAAGGCAAGTATCTCAATAATCACATAATACATCTCATTTTTCTCATCATACTATTGTTGTTATTCAATCTTCTCCTAGATATGAAGGTATATCACCTACATCATCAGTAATTATAACAATCGCTCAATCTGTTAGCACTGGTTCAAAATCTTCTACTATTCAATCATCTACTGTCTGCGCTATATTAGTCCATGGTACTGATACTTGTATAGTATAACCATACCCATCGTCTCATTCGTACGGGAATACTGATAATATTTGTCTAGCCTGACCACATGGGGCTGAAGATCCTACGTCTATTCCTGTTATATATAGGAACTCTCCTGGTCTTGGTTGTACTCAACCACGTATATCTTTTGGTGTATTAATATAACCAAATGTATTCTCGTTATATAGTTCTGAACTAGAACCTCATGGTTGTCATAAGTTATCTCAAGCTCTACCAAATACAGTTGAAAAATTAGTGTCTCAACAGGGGCACCTTCTCCCTGTGTCAACAATAGTTATATCGCAACCATCACAGTCTCTTCTTAGGACATTATATTTATCTAGAGATTGATTTACTGCATAGTAGTAAATATAACAATCGCCTCAAGCGCATCAAGAGTTGTCTTCCTTAATAACATCTGTAATTCTTCGTTCCTCTTTTTCTTCAACTCAATTTAAATCTCGTGTAGCTATATAGCTCTTTCTTTTTTCTAGAAAATATCAATCCTCTTCTTGACGTGTGCTTCATGGTAGTTTTCCTATATCGAAATTCACTATTGATTCGTATACTTGGTTTACGTTACCAATTACTTTTGCATTAAATATGCCCTGACTCATTATTGCTCATTAAAAAATAAAACTACTTCTTAGATATTCAGAATCAAGCGGTTGACATTATTCTGTCTTCGATTAGGTTTTGTAGTCTATTTCTCGCATTGAATCATTTTTGCTCAAAGTATGTTGCTCACTCATAGTCTTTTCTTATTTCTGCGTGAAACCTTAATATTTCTTGTTGTATTATTTCCATCTCCATAGGATCTAAACATATCTCAGAATCCATAGATGTTAGCTTTTGTGGTCATCTAGAATAGATAACATACCCATTGTTTACGTTAGGTCCAACATTAATCATTATAGTATCGCGATCTACTGTATAATCACCAATCATAAGATCAGATCGCGCAGCTTCTCTGATTCATAGGCTGTACCAATCGTTTTCTTGGCAATCACATAAACCACAAGATATTAGCTTGGTTAAACATTTATTAGTATTAGTACAATTATCTATTTGCAATATCACTCATAGTACTTTGTATATATGTTCTCAGTTGCCTGTAGTGATGGTGTGAGAATCTGGTCCCGTAAAAGTTAGTACTGATTTAGTTACCTCGCTTCATACGAGATTTGTGTAATGACGTCTAAGGATATTATTCATCTTACATACATTCTTGTGGCAGTTGTTTCATAATGAAATTCATAGACCGCACATAATTTCATTAGCTGGCATACATAACATAATTATTTATTATTAATATAAATTAACCACCTCAAACACTCGCACTCGTTATATTATTAATGGTTATACTAATATACATAACATAAATAAAAAACCCTCCATTATAGAGGGTTTCTTTTTTGTTTCTGTTTGTAGTATTTCGATTACTCTGCTGAGAAAGGCACAGCTGTAGCTACGCTACAATCATGACAATCAGTATCTGCAGTACACATAGAGAAATTTGATATCCCCGCATACGCGCACTTGTCAACGTATAACCATGCAATAGCATAGTCAAGCCACATAGCGTAGCTAGTACATCCGTCAATAGCATTGTTAGTTCTTTCGTCTTTCCAGATTTTGAACTTCAATGTGTCTCCAGCGATTAGTTGTTGTTGGTATGGAACGAGTGAAACTCCTCCATCTCCTACTTCAACGTAGTCGTTTTTAAATGTGAATACACCCATTGTGTTTTCAGGCATAAGTAATGCGAATTCACCTGGGATTTCATTCAATACTGGTTCGTGGATGAATGTGATAGTATATCCTCTATCTTCTACAGAGAATGCTTTTCTACGAGTAGAAATAACATCGTTTTCACTTGCAGAAGTTTGTTCGATAGTTCTAATTTCACCTGTGAACATTTCAAAGTATTTTCTAAGATCCATAAGAGATTCTAGCATATCTTCGTTGATAGCAATAACAATTCTCTTTGTTTCTGAGTATACACTTAGTTGAGCTCTTGACTGTACAATCTTCAAGAAAGTCTTGATAAGATTTTCAGCATTTTCAGCGTCACATAATGCAACATCACAACATGTAGACATATCGAAGAATTGTGGAACTCCGCTATCGTGAACTACTTTCATAGCTTCAAGAAGACCGTATGTTTCACCATATTCGTCTGTGTCTCCGCATGTATTTGTATGGAAGAATGCACTTCTTACAAATTGTTTCAATGCTTCATCAAGTTGAGCTGAGAAGTTAGATTGAAGAATTCTGTAAGCAGCTGTTTCTTTAGCTCCTTCGTCTCCTTTAAGAAGATCAGAAAGGTAAGTTTCGTTAATAACACATCTACTATTGTAATCCAATGTTTGGATGATTCTAGTAAAGTATGAGATATATTCCTTATCGTTATTGAAGAAAGATACGTTGTTTGAGTATGTGTTAGTACATCCAGCAGCTGGATTGTAGTGACCTCTATAGATACATGCTGTTGCGTCGATAGGAGCAGTCAATGGTACCTTTAGGTTTACTAGATTAGGGTTACCTGCATCTACTGAAATAACTGTTACTGTCATTCTAGTTCCATTAACCTCATCTTTTACGATAAGTTTCATTGGAGCTGTAAGCCCACCTAATGCTGTAGCGTCAGTCAATTCAAGTGTACTTGAACCGACAGGTGTAGCTGCAACTGGAGTAGTAGATGTGTTTAGTGCAGTACCTTCGTACCATACAACAACACAACAACCATTTCTTCTAGAAATAGCAACTGTCTTCATTTTATTTTTAGATCCTAGTCCTCCTTTTAGTTTATATACCATTCTTACTGTTCCATCTGGATATTGAACTTTTTCAATATCAAACAATAGTCCTGCCATTCCTAACGAAAACGGGTCCTTGTAAATAAAGTTAGTTTCGATACCACCATTTTTGATGATTATTGCTCCTATCTCATCTCAAATATAGTTAGGATTCTGTACGTTTACTCATTGTGATCCAGGTACAGCATGAGAACATGCTCCTGTACAACCACAGTCTTTTGGATAATTACTTGACATTTTATTAAATTAAATTAAATTAAAAGTTTATTTTTGTCTATTAACTCAGTAGTTCTCTATTCATAAATTTTACTCTGTTTCAATGCGTTGGGCGTTGTGTACGAGATACTCAACCTCATGAAGGATAGCCTCCTGCCGCTGCATTCTTAGCATTATTTTTTCTTTCCTTAATGTCTAGTATTGCTTTATTAAGGTCCATAGGGTCTACATCGTAATAGGTTGCTGCATACCTCGAATGAAATTGTCCTAGATCTTGTGCCCACTTTTTATCGTCGCCGTTTTCTAGGAATCACTGTCTTAGATAATTATACCTAACAACAGATTCATCATTACTTGGAATACTACTATGCTTCTGATTAATCAGTTCTTTAGACATCTCTTGGATTTTTTCCTCAAGCTGTGCTTTCTCAGCAGCAAATAGTGTTTTTTCTGACTGCAATCTAGTGTCTGCTTCCCATGCTTTCTTCTCAGCCTCTTGAATTTTTGTGTCTGCGTGATTCTTAATCTTCTGAAGTTGTTCTGTAAACGCTTGCCCTGGCTCATCACCCTCGGCCTCTGGTTCTGGTTCCGTTCATTCAGCTGGTACCTCTGTAACTGGTGGAGTAACTGGCTCAACAGCCGCTTGTTCCTCTTCCATTTTTTGTGTTACTTGAGTAGATATCTCACCAAGAATTTCGGCATCATTGTCCTTGATTCTTTGTTGAGCATCTGCATCATTTTGTTTTTGAAGTAGTTCCTCTACAGTCATACCTTGTCACTCTCCTTGTGCCTGATTAGGAACTGGAGTGTTTTGGTCTGCTTGTGGAGCAATTGCTGGTTGTCCATTAACGGGAACAGTAGTCCCATCGTCTTGTGCTTTTACGCTTTCAACATTCTCTGCATTAAGATTTTCTGCATTTACATTCAATTCTGTCATAATTAATTGTGTATAAATTAAAGTAGCATCCTCAGCTAACATTTTATACTAACAATGGTCTAATCGCACATTGTCTTATATACTAATATACTAGCACTTTATTTTCAGCAAAGGGTTTTATTGATCAACCTCAGAAGTAAATTTACTAGTGGAACATTTGTCCAACCAATACATTTGATGGCTCTTATCTCATTTTTAGCTTGAGCTTTATAAGGTTTTTCATCGGTTTACTGAGTCATTCGTGCTTCTGTTCCCGCTTTCATATACCATGTTTCTTCCGTTTCCTAAATTCCCTATCTCTTTTTGCTTCCCTACGAGAAGATTTATCGTTATAGTTCATTATTGTAAGATATTACCGTTAGCGTCCGTGGTTAGTAAATCATCTTGTTGTGGAGCTTGTTGTCATTGTTGTGCTTCTGGTGGGGCTAATTTTACAAGTTCTTTTTGTTGTTTTGCTTGCATGGTAGCCATCTCTAATTGAGTGTCTAGCTCAATCTTATATGCCTTAACTTTATCATCCTCTGATAAGAACCTTAATCATTCAAGTCAATAAGCGGTAGCGAGTCATGAAGCAAATTCTTTCTTATCAAACTCTAACCTACCATTACCATCAGTTAATAGCTCACCCATCCCGTTAACAGAATTTAGTATATTTTGTCACATCTGATCTAAACTATCATTCTTGAATCATTCTGATGATATTAGCACCTCGAAGTTATTAACGATATCCTCAATCTTTAAATCCTTTAGTTTAATTGTTCAATCATCATCTATTCTCTCTAGTAATTTATCTCAGAACTTAGAGCTCTTTAATAACTCTAGCCAAATATAGTATGATGTATTTAGTGAATTACTAATAGATTTTTTAATAGTCTTGAGTCTAGCTCTTGATTGTTCTAATCTAGATTGGAATGCAGCACTAATTCTTTCAACTCTACCATCACCACCAAGTATATATGAATTAATACCTATGTCTTGATATGCTTCTTGTACAGCTTCTTGTAGTCTTACTCTTACAAGCTGTAATACATCTTGACTAATATATTCAATTGGTTTAAATGGCTGCTTTCATTGTATGTTGCTTTTACTATTCATGTAAACCCTTTGTTTACCTGTCCATACCAGATTATCTACTTTTTGGTTTGTTGAATCCGTAACACCGCCATCTGTAATCCAGTCAGGGAAAGCATGCATTTTAATACCGTTGTTTAATGCAAACAATAGTAAATCACATTCTCTTTGTTTAGGCAATAGTTTATGTCCTATACCTCTATGTATAGGACTACCTACGTTTTCTTCGTAGTATATATTACCAAAGAGGTCATTGTCAAAAAAGACATCTTCTGTAGGCAGCATGTATCAGTTCACTAATACTTTTACTGTTCGTCCTTTATCAGTTTTATCTCGCACTTCAATAACCTCGCATAATTTACTGTTTGATCATATAGCAAACAAATCTTCATATACTTTACCCGTCTCATAATAGTCTCTTATCGCGTGATTTCTATTGTCTCAGTCTACACCATTACAGCACTCATTAATATTTTCTTGGTATTGTTCTGCGTAGAATGCTATATCCCAGATCTTAGTGAAGTCTGTTTTATATATAGCTGAGTCTACAGAAGCATGCATAGCTTCTTTAATTGATATTTCTTCCGGCTCTCACTCATTCATAAATGCCGCATCAAAGTCAACACCCATTGGGGTATATTTCTTTATGATATCTATCGAATCAGATATTTTTCTTACAACCCTTCTTCTACTTCCCTCGAAAGAGGTAGCCATAGGTTCTAGGAACATCTCCCAGAAAGATATATGTTCTGCTGTTGGTACATCATAGTCTCATGATTTCTTTATACCAAAGAATGCATAACTATCACCAATCAAAGCCGCCTCAGAATAAGCCTTCTCTGCAACATCTGATTCAAACCTACTTCTATGATACATCCAATCGTATGCATCCTGCGCATCATCCGTATATTCTCTTTTACTAGGATGTATTGGTAATGTTTTAGGTGTGAAGTTCTGATTTAATAATTCCTTAGTAAACGTATCATGAACAGAATCTATAAGACCATGTCTATGACAATTAAGAGCGTCACTACCTAAGGTTTGCCTAATCCTCATTGTCTCATCTCATGAGAAGAGCTGTTTAGCTTTTATGACCTCAAAACGTGATGGATAGTAGTATTTTATATAATAATCAATAAGCTCTTCTGCTAAATCAGCATACAAACTTTCCTCGTCCGTGCGCTCACGTAGTATTAATGTTTCTTGCGCCTCAATAACATTTTCATCCTTTTCTAGTTCAGCCATAATTGTTTATTTAAGTTAAAATATTATACTAATATACTACTACCAAGTCAAGTCGTCTTGAGAGAAAACAACATCTTCAGCGGGAGTCATACGAAATCCTAATTTAGATTTAATCGATATAACACCCTCTAATTCCTTTAGGTACTTCAATAATGCCCCATAATCCTTGTCTGTTTTTTTGTCCTTTGATTTAAGGTCAACTATAGCCTCAACCAAAGTTTGAGCATATAACTTTGTTGCATCAGCAATCCCATGTTCTCTTGACAAGAAGTCATTTATATGGTCAATTGCTATTTGACTTTCTGTTTCTATTTGTCATGCATCTCAATTAAATGCTCTAGTTAGATTTATTGTCATATTATTTTATTAGACTAAAGGTGGTGTTATTTTCTTTCTCTTAGGTATTTTGATTCTTCTTTTTATATCTTTTCTCAGGGATAGTTGTGCTTTAGTGAATCAACTTGGAGCCTTAGTATTAGCAGAAACCTTTAGTGGGAATTTCTTTTTAGCTTCATTGCTTGTTTTATTAAGGAATTTAGCAGGATCTGTTTTTAGTGGCTTAGCTCTATATTCTTCCCTAACTAGATCTAATCATTTTGATAGTTTTTGTTTGAAGGCTTTTACATCATCTAGGTTAATGCTCGATCAATCTCCTCATGACCCTGATCATTCTCAATCAGATGGTTTCCAACTCTTTAGGAAATCGTCTGTTTGTGATATAAGCCAATCCGATAACTCGTCTTCTGTATTAATCATTCTATTAAATAGCTCGGTCAATAATTCAGTTCATCATAGACCTAATTTATTTAACTCTTCCTTGCTTTGAACTAATACATCAACACTGTTTTCTAGTAAATGATATTTAGACTCAAACTTCTCTCCTAATGATAATGAAGGCGATCAGTCTATTTCTCTTAACATATATGTTGTTCATATAGCTGCTGCTAATACTCATGCTGAATCATCGCTTTTAGCAAATATCTTGATGGTGGCTGGGTTTAATACAGCCCTCACTCTATCCATATTACCGGCTTTAGCTGCTTCTGATAACTCTACCATCTGAGAGAATGCTTCTGATGTTTTGTATTCCATCTTCCAGTAAGGGTTGCTCTGCGTCTCATCTATAGTAAAATATTCTCCTCACACCTGCTCATTAATTTCATTACCATGTCTTCTTGCTATCACTGATGCCACATAGTTATCGTTACCTAATGGTAGCATCTGTGTGTGCTTGTCCATATATCAGTTATAGAATTTAATCTTATCTAGAGTTGTATCTAGTTTAACTCATTCCATATCCTCTCAGATAGACTTCAGCGCTATCCATGTTTGTGCATGTTCTCCTGCTCAGTATATATCCAATAGTTTATCGTTAACCCATTTAATATAATCAGACTTATCCTTCTTTTTTTGTGCTGATTTATTCTTTCATGTATACTGCTTCTTGTCTATCTGGTCTTCTCTTAATACCATAGCATCATATACTTGAGTTAATTCATCTTCTGGTATTCTACTATACAATGAGTCTAATGCCATCTCAGCTAATGATAATCTACCTCTTCAAACAGAACCAAGTTCTTGGAAATCTAATATACCCTGGTAAACATTCTTTAATGATTGTGATGTGTCATATGGGTTATTTCGCATCATACTTCTTTCATAGTCTGATACATCGGAATCGTTCTTTAGTTTTATAGTTCATGTTTTTATAACCTCTTGTCAAGATTCTGATAACATAACAGCATCGTCTACCTCTTGTTGTTTATTTGCTCTTACTCATTCACCATTAATTCTTTCTTCTAAGTTAGACCGTATATCACCTATTCATCAGAATATTTGGTTCAATACAGGACTAGTAGTCAATACCTTTTGTACAGATCACATTTGTTTTCTTACTTCAGCTTTTGTTATATCTCTACCTCAATATGATATCTCTGTTAGATCATCTGTATAACCAGATATAGATTGGTCTACATTGCCAGGGATATTTCCTGGGATATATATTCTACCTCCGTACTCTTGTATACCAGCAATATATCTTAATGTTCATGATCATGCTCTACTAAAGAATTCTTCAACAGCAGCATTCAGTCATACATTTGGATCACTAATACTCTTTGCTAACTGAAGAGTAGCCTTTTGTATATTTAAGCTTTGAAATAATATCTTCCTTAGTTCTAGATTCATCTTAGCTACCACATCATCATCATTAAGATATGCCTCAACTCATCATATTATTGGTCTAAATTCAGTCACAACAGATGCTGCTTGCGCTCATGCTGAAACAACTGTGATTGCGTCGTATATTCATTTAAGTGTATATTCATCGTCCTCAGTATTTAACCTATGAAATCTTAAAGCATTAATGAAGTCCGTTTTCAATAATCATATATAAGCCCTAAACTCAGGAGAGTTTTTAATGAACTGTTGAGCTCCCTCGTATCACTCCTTGCTTAGTATACCTCAGTTTCTATATACTAGATTACCCATTTGGTTTAATGCTCTGAACGCAGACCTTGTTTTAGATCTTCATCGTCAGGTTAGGTATGATATAGTGTCTCTCATAAAGAATAATGACTCTAGAGCTGTTCCTGCTATTCCTGAGTATGCATTTACTGGTTGATTTAATGCGCCAAATGAAACACCCATAACATCATTAGATCGTCTATTTGCTGTTCATTTAATAGATAATATAACTTTATTTATTTCGTCTGGACTTGCGGTTTTCATTCGTGCAGCGAATTCATCTGTTGAATAGAATGGTCTATATGAGTTATGCAGTATTCATTCTAGCATACCCATGTCTTTTATTTGACCCATAAATACTAGATCTAATAAGTTATTACCATTTTGTGTTGCAAGCTCCATTGTTCTACCAAACCTTCATCTTGTTGCTGATTCTATGATACCTTCTCATACTTCTATAGCTTTCTTTGATCACGCCTTAAATACTCAATCCCTTAATGCTTTATTTACGGTTTCTGCTAGATTAACAAAATATCATGCCTTTTCTCCCCTTCAGATCATCTCTGCTCCATGATTTTTATTGCTTTTATTAAACATGCTATTAACTAGATCGTCGTTGTTTTTTGGTGTGTATGGAATTAATCATTCAACGTCAGACTTAGCCTTAAATGCGTTAGTTATATCAGAAAGATCTGCTGTTTCTGATCATTCTCATATAAGCATTCTGAATCTAGAAGCGAAATCTAATCATCAGCTAGTATATTTATTCCTTAGTCATCCAACCATTCCAACATATCATGCTCAACCTATAGAAGATGTTAACGCATTAGCACCAAACTCTTTAATTTTCTTTATGATTGAAGCGAATGGTAAAGATTTTAGTATAGCAAACGACTTCTGTAGTCATAAATTAAGACCATTAACTCTTTTCCATCAAGAGAATGATTGATACAAAGCAAGAAATTCAGGTCTACTCAAATCAGAACCAAATAGTTTATTAAATTGTTCGTGAGCTTCTCTTATATCTCATTCATTCTTAGTTAATAGTGATAATTCTTCATCTCATACTAATGATTTATTTCTCGATAGGTCCATTAACCACTCATCACCAGCTATATTTTTTACTGATTTAGAGTTCATTGGTCTCAATAGATCAGCAGAATCAAGTCATGAAATAAATCATCTTAGAGATTGATATATTTTTCAGTCAGTGTCTCAAGAAACATCTTTAAATGCTCTTCGCATTTCATGCATAGCAATATTAGCCTGCTTAGAGGTTGTTGGTCAAGCTCATAGTCAGTCAGTTCATAAAGCTATTCTCACTTCCCTGAAATAATCAGCTAATATATATGCTACATGTCCTCATAATCATTCCTCGATATTCTTTAACTTACTTGCAGCAAAGGCTTCATCAGACATGAACATAAGATCCTCAATGATTTTTTGCGCTTCTATAATAGGCTCTCTTTTAATTCTAATGCTTGGCAATACTTTACCGTTCACAGACATAACTGCGTCAGAGTCTATAATTAGGTCTCATAGTTCCTTTTCTGTTCATATAATTCTATCTAACTCATCTGCTGCTACCTTTCCTTTAGTTGCAGTTGATTCCATTGCAGCAGCTATAGTTTGTGTTCTCTCGTTTCTTGCAGCAACATCTCTACCATAAAACTCAAAGAAAGTCTTTTCGTATTCTTTTATAGCGTCTGGTATCTTTCTCATAGCGCCTATTTCTTTTTCTACTAATGCTAGAGATTCTTCCTCTGCTTGTTTGTATAATCATCTAACCTCATCAGAAACTAGACTATCTATATCATTAGCGAAGGTTCCTCATATATCAGTTGCGTCATCTCTATACAGATAATTATCTAATCCTGTTTCTAATTCATCGTCAGTTATCTTATATATCTCTTGTAGTTGGTTTACAGAGTCTTTAGATATAGGAGAGAAGTGAGCATATGGTTCAAATAAGTCTTGATAGAATGATTTCATAGCTTCTCTACCACTTCATAACTTGCTTATCTCTGCTTTATCTGTAGTGTCTGCTATTTTTCTCGCTATTGTACTTTCTACAAACTGATCTATCTTGTTTGCTATATCTTTTCTATTTGTAGCTACATCAAAACTATAGTCTCAATTATAATATCTCTTAGATATACTTTCCCATATATCTATCTTCATTTGAGCATCAAGAGACTCGTCTATTCACTTAAAACTACTTTCTGCTAGTCATTTTGGCATCCTTCAGTACCTAGTATTAATAACCTTGTATTCATCAAGACCCCTAATGCTAATATTTCTTAGATACAAACTAGTATTTTCAAACACTTGTTTCACGAATCATCACACCCTAACCGTTGCTGTATTTGCTTGTTTTATTTTCCCTAGAAGTTCAAAAGCATCAGATGTACTCAATCATTCTATAGAGTCCCTGCTAATTCTTTTTATTGGCGCGTGTTTTGAGTTAGCTGGGATATGTTTTAGTTCTTGAGCTATCTCATCTACAACAGAAACAATAACCTTTCTTCAGTTGTTGTCAACAACCTTTATTCATGTCTTTTCGTATCAATCAACTTCATTTAATAGTTTTCTCTGATCTCTTATTCACTCGATCTTTCTTGTCCATGATCTAGTTAGTCAGTCCAATGAATCCTCAAAAATAGCTAGGTCTCATTTCCCTCTAATAGGTATGTTTTGGAACTTAGTACCGTATAGAGCTGTTGCTCTTTCTTGTGGTTTAAATATTGAACCAACAGCATTATCTAATGTATACTCTAGCTCGTCTAGTTTTATATAGAAGCTATTCTGTAGAGATTCAAGTGTGTTGATATTCGGGACTTCCTTTGCTAATTCGTTCTTTGTTAACGTGCTGTATTCTTTTAGTGCTTTAGTAAATAATTTATCAAACGAAGACAAGTCCACATCAATAGCTGCTCATCAAGGCAAATCAGACACAGACTCTCTTACTTCATTGATATATTGACTAGGTCAATTCTCTAGCGTTGGATGTATTCACTCTTTAATTGGTTTGACTAAATCGCTAGTCTGTCATGATGTTATAGGTTGAGACGCTACTGTATTTTTTCATAAGATACCTGATACGTCAGAGTACTCCTTAGGTAATAGTGCTACCTTCTGGATAGCGAATGGCCTGTCAGCCGGCGCCACATATCAATCGTCTCATTTCTTTTTTATGGACCCATTAGGGTTTCTTAGTGACTTATTATAATTAACCCAAGAGTTTTGACCTCTAGTTTCTGTGGTCATTGCTGGTTGTGCGTCTTTAGAGAACATCTGGCTATGTTTTAACCATGCGTTTTCTTCTCATCTGGGTCAGAACCCATATCCTCATGCAGAGTGTCAAAAATAATCATGTATCGCTCTAAATCTATCATTTGCTGATATTCAATTTTCATCAACCTCTCATAGCAATGGATGTTTTTCTCATCATTGATATACTTTTAGTCTATTGTTGTCTCTTACGTCATCCATCATTTGTTTTGATGGATTTGGTCATGTATATGCATCCTCGTCAAATCAGGTTCGTTCTATTTTAACTCATAAATCCTCTGTCATATAATTAAACTGTTTATTTACTTCTAACTCAAGAGCCTTGTATGCTTTAATAACTTCTGGACTATTATCAAAAATAGGCAATGCATCATACGCATCTGCTTGCGCTTTTGCTTGATCTATGTTAATGCCAATATAATGACTCTTTGTTTGTTCTGGTAAATCATTGTCTCTTAAATATGTATCTATTGATGCTTGTACTTGTGGGTTAGCGTTCTTTCTAGTCTGTATATTCAATAAATCTATTTGTTTTCAGTCATCTATAAATGAGTCCCTGTAGACTACTGCTCATTCCAGGTCATTTTTTGTGAAATTCTTTACATTGATATTTAATTTATTCTTTGGATCATGAACCATAAATACGATGTCTGGCTTGGATTTAGATACAGACTGTGGTATACCATCCGGGGCAAACGCAGGATTGTATTCCATTCTCGATACGACCCTAAATCCATTTCTTGTGTACATCTTAGTAAGAGGCCCATCGAATTTATCTAGTTTTATACCGCCCATCTTAACAGCCTCCAGCAAGATTCAATCAACAACGGCTGCATTATCTCATGCTTTAAATATATATTTAATATCACCATCTTTAGTCACTAACCCTCTTCATCAATCTTTATTAACTATAAGTCTTCAATTGTTTGCTGCTTCACTTATTTCTTTTTTAGTAGGTGTGTCGACTGCTCGTGCATTCTTATTGGTGGCCTTTAGGTTATTAAAATCATCGATGAAGATGTTTTTTGTTTTGTTTACTCATGCTCAACCAGATAATGACTGTCTAATACCAAATAATCTTTCTTCTATGTGTTTTAGAGCTTCTCATTTTGTTATGTTATTTGTTTTTCAGAAGTTAGCGACAAATAGTTCGTCTACTTGTCATGTTTCTATATACTTGTATAGAAAGTCCTTTACTCACACCAATGGAGACTTAAATCAGGTATCACCTAGTGATGATAAGAATTGCACCACTGAATAGTGAGATAGGGATCTTGTTGATGGTGTAACTCATAGTAATGTTTTTAGGTTCTCAAATGCTTGTAGCTTTAACTTAATGAGATCCTCAGGAGTTTCTCCTCATGCTACATTCAAATAAGCATGCATTCTATCTCTTAATTCAGTTACGTCTATATTATTAAGGTCTACTTTTATATCGCTATATCATTGAGTCTTTAATTCTTCTAGTGCTTGGCGAGTCAAGTCTTCTTTGCTTGTATTTTCTATTTCGTTCCATTTTATTGCCATGTCTGCTTCAGAGAAGTTAGCATTAGCAAGATTTGATCATTTTAAGTTCTCTATGGACTCTAACACTTTCTTGTTTGAGTCAACCGCCCTTGCTTCTAATCATAAATCAAGCATAAGATCACCAACCTCATCTATAGCTGCTTGGTTTCTACCTCTTATAGTTAGTTTTCTTTTAGTTCATTTTCATGTAACTCCGTAAGAGAAGTTTTGTCCAGCAACATCAGACACAATTATCCTTCATTTAAATTCATCAACAAAAGGTCATCGTGTCATTAATTGTAGGTCTGATACAATAACAGACTTTTTATTATCCTTCAATGCTGCTTTTAGTTTTTCTAATGTATCTATATAATCTACATCAACAGTTTCTATAGCATAGTTATCATGTTTGTTTTCATATCACTCTATCTTTGCTTGTCTTGTTTCTTTTGACGCTTTACTAAATCTTTCTTTATTTCAATCAAAGAAAACAAATCATTCAGATAGATCATGTTTACCTTTGTGGTATGCTGAAATTATATTTAATGCGGTGTCCTGATATGTGCGCTTTGTTCATCTATATTGGTTAACAACGGCATTAAAAGATTCCTTGTCTCATCATATAATAGATAAGAATAATTCTTGTTTCTTATAATCAGGAACAAGAGCCATACCTATACCTATGTCATCAGATGTTATCTTACTTGCTCATACAACACCACTAACCTTGTCGTCAAATCTTCTAGTTAGTTCTAGTATTTTACTAGGTCATAACAATCATATAATTTCCACAGAATCATCTACGGTAAATACTTTGTCTCCGTATGTAATAGTACCTTCCTGATCTCTAAGTATTTTATATAGATCTGAATCTATAGTTTTACTAAAACCATTATAACCTGCTGCGGCTAATCTTTTAAAGAAAAACTTATCAACCACTTCCTCTCATTTTATTATTTCTTTACCTACACTTAGTATTGCCTCAATCTTTCTTACGTTAGATTCTGATATTACTTTACCTTCTCCTGTAGAAGACTTTATCTTTAATTGAGTAAATTTTTCTTTGAATACATCCTGCAAGATATCACTAGACTGCAAGGCTCATACATTATATTTAACTACATTTTCTAGTTGTCTTAATGAGGTGACTCACGTGATAGTCTTAGTTAATGTTTTGATATATTTCCCAGACTTATCTAACTCTGTCGCAAAGTTTCCTTTTATACCAGCAACTACTTTCTTTACATCAAATCATTTTCTTGGATCAAAGAAATTACTATATGCTATATAGTAATCTGCTTCTGCTCATACCTCATCAATCTCCTTTAGTGCTTTATTATAATCTTTACCCGACTGTGTATAGAAACTAAATGTGTTTAAATACTCTTGTTCGTTTACTATAAGATTTCTTAGTCAATCTTCTATCTCTGTTTTTGTTATACTTGTTCACCCTCAAAACTCTTTAATGTATTTATTTATATCAACAGTATTCTCACTGATACCGGCAACTAAATCATATGCAACAGTACTAGTGTCTCCTGCTTTCTTTACCGCTTGCACAGCATCTATCTTTAGGGCTGGGTCTTTCAGTATATTACCAACAATAAAAGAGTCAAGCTTAGCCTGTTCTCTTATTAATTGTGTTGTGTGGTAATTTTTAGCTCAATCACTAACATCTGAAGCTAGAGCTAGTTTACTATTTTCTATATTAGAAGATATATTAGTTATAATATCTCTGGTGTTTTTTGATCTCATTAAAGAGGCCATTAGGATGTTTGATTTTTTACAAGGCATTAGCAGATAATTTTAGGATAAAGATACTAGCAGATAATTTTAGAAAGAATGTTTGATACTTTGTCGTATACTCCTAGTTGTTTTATTAGTCATGATTCAAAAGCGAATCATTCAGATGCACCAATTATTTCCATTGTCTCTAGGAATGAATCCTCATCCTTAACTAACACATCTATATCGTCTCAATTAAATTGTAGCTTAACTATTCATTTGTCTGATCACAATGCTTCTGTTTTTAGTGAGTATCATCAATCAACCTTATTGAAATCAGATTTCTCTATCCTATATACGCCAGATTCTGTGTTTTTTACTATTTGTTTTACCTCATTGTTTGTGTATATCTCTTTAGTTGTTATAGCTTTTCATTGAGGGAACGCCTCCGCAATCGATCTTCTTATTTGGTATGCTGGAGCCGATATTGCTGAAGCGCTAGGTATGTTTTGTGAAGAGAATGATAACTTCTTTGATGTGCCATTAGATATATCTATACCAGTGAAATCAATAAACATATCATAGAAGGGTTTGTCGCTGTCTACTTTAACTAGTATATCATTAAACAGGTTCTGCATCTCTTTAGTTATATCAAGATTCTGTAATTGCGTGTCTAGCTTTATTAAAGCTTCCTGGTTTCATTCAGATAGAGCTTTAAATACGAGAGACCTTTTTACAATCCCTTTGTTTAGTGCCTCCTCTACCAATACTTTATTTGCTATAGATATTCAGAACTGTTTCTTAGCTTCCGTCTCTGCGTTTTTTATTATGGTGTTTGATATTTGATTGTCAATAGTGCCTCATCATGCCTCAATTCTTTCTGCTTCTTTTCTAAATGTGGTCATAAACGAGTCGTACGACTCTGCTATCTTGTTTAACGACGCTATCTCAAACCCTGAGTCTAGCGCTCACTCTATATTATTTATTTCGTCTAATGTTCTTTTAGCGAATGATGTTGCTTCTCATGATGGTATATAATTTGTTAACTTAAATCACTTAAATACAGTCTCTAATATAGTAGAGGCATAGAATCATATATTCAATAAGTTATCAGATGCTCTTTCTCAGATCTGAGGATCTAAAGGAGCTATTAATGCCTCTAGTTTTAGATCAGCTAATGCTGCTGCTCCATACTTGTTGTATAGGTTTATACTTCTAGGTGATGATAGGTTTACAGCCTTAGATATAGATATGGCTGTTTTCTTTGATATTCCAGCCTTAGTTAGATTTTTATATGATAATGTTCCAGCCTTAGTTAGAACTTTATATGATAATGTGTTAGCAGCCCTGAATCAACCAATTGTTCAACTACCTCAGGCTAGTAGTGACGCAGCAACATAACCAGCCTCAGGCAACACTCAGAATAATCCTAATGAGTATCATCTTAGCCTATTTTTCTTTCCTCCCGTCTCTATAGCCTCCTCATGCGATCTTATATTTTTTAATGAATTATCTTGTAGAACAGCTCTCTCGAAATCTCAAGAAGAGACTAAAGATAATGCTGTATCAAATGCTCATTCTATTTGCTCCTGGAAAATTCTTCTAACAGGACTTGCGTAAAGATTTGCCACAAAAGAAGGTATCTTGGCTATAGATTCAGGTCATGCTCATCAGACTAATGATGCTGCATCACTATTAAATCTATATAGTAGATCTAGTCTTGATATAGTTCTACCTCTACCTCAGTTTAAATATATTGTTTCTATCTCTGGTTGTGACATAATAGAGAATTTTGTTTTCTGTTTATCATCTCCTGGGTCGTATAATCATTCACCAGCCATTAGAGATAATAAATTATCTTTTGTTAGATTTCAATTAATTTGTAGTCAAGATAATTTTAATAATCTCTCCTTAGAGAGATTGTTTTCTTTGTTCATTTTTTCTACCGTCGCCTGTAATGCGTCTATCCTTTCTTGAGAAAATCATCTAGCTATACCATCAGCTAGCTTTAACGCAGCACTATCAACAATTGCGTCACCTTTTGCAAAATCATTAGAGAGTCATATAATTGCTCTCTCGAACTCGATAATCTCTCCTTTTGTTTTGGTAGAGTCTTGTGCGAGTTCCTGCAATGCTTGATTCATTCTATCTTCTAGCTCCGGCGTATTACTTACTATTCATGCACTCTTGCGAGCTTCATTAACACGTGCTTGTACTTTTTCTTGTTCTTTTCTTTGTGTCATAACGTCTTTTCTTATGTCATTCGATATAGCATTGAACTGTTTTCTCGTTAATTTTATTCACGCGCTACCTATATCATTAGACTCCTCTTTTGATATTAAGTTATTATATCAAACTTCATATGATTCGTATTCTCAATCTATTGCTGATTGTTCTACTATTCATTGTTGAGCGCTTGCTATTTTATCTTCATATGCTTGAGTAAATTCATTCTTGAATAATCTTGAGAATTTGCTTCTACCTTCTGTTTCTGGTAATAATTCGTTTACTATAGCTTCTTTTGATGAGTCAAATATAGCCTCGTCTAAAAAATCTATAGCAGCCTTTGCTTGTCTACCAGTTCACTCTAACGTCTGTTTTGCTATACCTGTAGCTATTGCTTGCGCTGGGTTTGCTATTGCCGATGCAAACGATATTGGTTTTATTGATGTTGGTGCGTCTATGTTTAAGAAATCTAATACTTTATTGTTTTTATCTAACAATTCTTTTCATGCACTAGTGAAATCAATAGAACCAACAGTAAGCGGGTTTATTTCTGCTTCAATGGATTGATTTGATAGATCAGGAACACTACTAGTTAGTTGTCAATCACTAACAGTATTTAGTAGTCCTTGGTCTGTATCAAGCAATGTATTTGTTTGTTGTTGTTGTTGTTGTTGTGGTAATTGGTTAAATAAGTCCTGTGCTGGACTAACCTGTGAAAAATCTATATTAGCTAGATCTTGTTGCGTAGGTAATACTGGAGCTACAGGAGAATTAACCTGTTGTTGTACAGGTTGTTTGTTTCCTCAAAAAAATCATTTTACATTATTTATTATGTCTTGTAGCGCCATATTATATCATTAACTAAATGTAATATACTAATATACATAACCTATCGTATATTCCGAAGAGGTGCAGCTGGTTTTCTATTGGGTATTTGGCTTCTTTGTTGCTTCTCTCGTTGTGCGTCCATTACAAGTAGAGGATCTGTTACTATCGTTCATGATATTATTGCTCATTCCTTTATTGCATCTGACCATGCATAGTATGCCATATACAACCGTGCAGACACTAGATCATCTCTTTTCTTGTTCTTTCCTTTGTATGAACCTTTTTGTTTGACATAGTTATCTAGTTGTCAAAACAATCAATCTACCATGAGTGGACCTTCTGCTGTTTCTATCTCTATGTCTGAAGATAGGGTATCCAAAAGAAAGCACATGTCCCCTCATAATAATTCAGAGTTCATCATATCCTGCACTAACAATTCTGTACCAACAGAGTAATAAGATACTCACGATATAGCGCTAATCTTTTCAAAACGTCATGATCTAGCTTTAATAGCCATATCACATCGTTTTACGTTAGACGACGTTTCCCTGAAATAAATAGGACCTCTCCCAATATCAAGTATAAGCGAAGGTTCGTGCTTACTAAATCTTTGCCAATAACTCATTATATCATTAATCTTTGCGTATCTCTGTCCTACCTGTACGGGTAGAATATATTGTGCTAGAGTATATAGCTTCCTATTTATAACTCAACCAACAACTAGTGTCGCATCATCATATCATTCAGCCTCATCATACCCTGCATATATCTTATCAAAATGTTTAGGTGCTGTTATAGCCTCTACTATATTAGGTCTATAATTAATCTCTGCTTTCTCAGGACTAAGTTCACAGAAAAACTCTGCGAGCATACCATCATAACCAGTAATAGACTCTATAGATGATTCTATATCTACTTTCTTTTCCTGTTCTGTTTTATATTCTACGTCATCAAGTGTTACCTTCTGTGCGTATACTGTTCTCATGCTATAATACTCAGCTCTAGCTTCATCAAATACACCATCGAGAGCCATCTGTCTATACTCTTCTGTTGATTTTATTTTATCAAACCCATACTTAGTCCACACATGATGTATAATCTCTTCTATGGGTTGTGCTTGTCTTGCTTTTATCATTGCTTTAGTCCAACCCTTATAGAAATCGGTTGTCTTAGATTCTACTGATATTGTTGATATATAGTTAACTGTACCTGCACCAGACTTTGTGGCGAAATCAGATACATCCTCATAATTCTTTAGGTAGTTACATTCATCTAATGTAGCTCTAGCGCTACGTTCTCATCTTCTTGAACTAGCTAACTCAGAAACAAACTCAAATGGTCTATCTCAATCAGCAGTATGAAGATACATAGTATTTCTACTAGTCTTCCATTCTACAATCTGGTTAGCTGCTTGCTCGTCTAGCTTATATGTTTTTACTAATAGGTTATAGAAAAAGTCTTTTAGTTTCTCTGAGTAATTCTCAATAACACCAATACTCTTCACGAAGAAGTGACATTTAAAGTTGGCTGGATCAGCAAACTCTCTTAATGATGTTGGTGACTTAAACATAGGTAAGGCTGTATTATATAGCCCATAAAATGTGTTATGTGTAAGTATCCCATTCACTCGATAACAACTATCTCCTGTTACTCTAATATGCACTACGTCCTGCTGTCATTTGTTTGTTTTCTGCTTGACTGAAGACCAGTTATAATCTCAAGCCTCTACTACAGAGTACTCTCCTGTAGCTAATATGTCATCATTAGTTAGACTATCCGCTCTTCTATAATTATCTATATCTAAGTCTCGTCAGTCTCTGCTGTAGTTTTCTGGTAATGGTATTCTATGGTCTGTAGAGACCGTTTTCTTTAATCAGTTATTTAATTCTATCTCCACACATTCTTTCTTGAAGTATTCCTTTTCTATTACATCAACAAATCATTTGCCATCACTAGCTAATAACTTGTCTCATAGTTCAATATCTTCTGCCTTCTTCGACGACCCATCCCACATCCTAACCATAGAGCCAAACGCAGTACATTTACCACTATTTCTGGATGCACACATATAGTTAATAGCCCCATAATTCAAATCATAATCTCTCTGAAAGTATTGTAGTTCATGATCTCAATAGAAATTGAAATGATGCTGGAACATTGCCTTCCTAAGCTTTCTAGTATACACTCAGTATATATCTGTCTTATATTTCTTATCACCTACCATGTAGGTAAGTCCCTCTAGGTTTTCTGCTATATCTCGGTCTGTTTGTATTCTTTTCTTTTTAGCCCCCCTCCCTATATCATAATCTAAGCGTATAGGATCGTATCTAACGAATCACATAATGACATCCTTCATTAATTGAAGAACTTCCATATTCTTTGTGTGCATTTTAGTATGGAACGCTTCATCTCTTAACACAAAAAATCATCAAGTACAATACTTGAATTTAGTCAATATCTTATTACACAATATTCTAATCTTAGGATCGATTCTAATATCGGATAACATACGCTCCTCGAAAGATAAGTCTTCCTCTCACTCTTCCCTTACAGGAATCATCATCTCAACTATTTGTTGAGGAGGTAGAGATACTTTAATCTTCTGCATATACTTCTTATTCTGTTTCCATCGTCATTTTGCTTCTATACTATCTAGGGTTTGTGGCAGTAATCATTCGTCTCCGTTATAGAAACAGCCTAAACTCTTCCTGAAACTCCTGTATAGAAAGCATGTCTCTTTAGCCATGTTATTTTGATAGTAAAGCACCTCAGCTTGTACTATAATAATATACACACCTTATATAAAAACAGAGACAGGGACTTGGGGCGTTCCTGTCTCTATCTTATTGCTGAGGTTGTGTATCTACATATTACTGTAGATGTTTCAATTATACTGATTTTTATACAAATTGCAAAGGGAAGTTTATGCTTTTACATTAAGATCCAAAGAACACACCCAATCACCTTTATATTTTACCTCTACTGCTGTTCATATCTTGTCGTCATAGTTTGGCACTTTTTGTATATCTAATTCTTTTAATGGGCAAAACGCGTATGGTTTCTTAAAGTACTGTTGTACTGCTGATAGCAATAGTCTCGTTGCTTCAAAATGTGCATTATTTTTTCGTGTATTTACCATAGTATATAGAAGAAGATAAAAATTAATTTGGGTATTCTGTTAATATATTGCTATTCAATATTCAAGTTAACATTGCGATTAACTCCTCGGCTGTTTTACTTGTTATAGCATCTCGTTGCTCTTGAGAATGAGATATTCAAATCTGACTTATCACTTGTTGAGCATCCTTATGAATTAGATTGTTGTAGAATTCTCTACTTCACACAGAGACTATTTCTTCTCAATCTTTTGATAGGTAACTAAATACTATAGATTCCATAATAATTATTATTGTTATAAATATTGTTTGGAGCCACTACCAGTTGTGCTATAGTGGCATATATTTTCCCTCGCAAAGGATCGAACTTCAATCTCTGGATTCAAAGTCCAGAGTACTACCATTATACGACAAGGGATTGTAATGATTATAAATGCATATAATTCTCCAGTGGATGGAATCGAACCATCAGTGCCAAAGGCGACGAGTTAACAGCTCGCTAGACGACCACTGTCTATCACTGGAATGATTTGTATTCTTTCAATACAATACTTGGACTTAAATGCTTTGATCAACAACTTCTACTACAATATGTTGACTTAGTTCATTTTACTAAGTGTGTTTGATTTCTAGCTCTCGTAAAAACGTCTCCACAAGAACCACACTCAAAATCTACCATGTTCTTTAGCTGTTCGAATCAGTGCAATTTTCTATGCTCTATTTAAGAGATGACCTCAAGATTTTCAAGTCTATTATCTCTCTTTTCTCAGCTTATATGATGTACTTCCATTCATTGAAACTCTATTCATTCCTGTCGTAACACAAGATGATGTTCGTAACAATATCTTTCCCTGTATTTTTATAAGGATAGTCCTCTGGCGCTATAACCATTTCATAAGGTCAGTTTTCATGTTGTACAATAATAGTAAAGTACTCCAATTATACTGATTTCTTTAGGCAAAGCAAGGGAAGTTAATTGGCGAGCGCTACTAACCGCTGAGCTATCTTGGCGTAGACTCTCCACCCCTAGGCTTTGATCAAAGGGGACCCTATAAGTACATGTACTTTGTAGGACTAGCTGATGAGAGAATATGGCAACGCTACCCTGTTTCAACCTGTACTGTCCCAGGATTAAGTTTTATAGAGACTTTCAACTCCGCACGCTCTTAATCCCGAAGGAAAGAGGTGACTACTCCGAAGAGCTAATTGAAGAGGTAGGGATTTGCACCCTACATGCTCAATCTCCTTGTTCCTCGCGAATAACTTCGAGGCGGTACTTGATCTTTGCTTCTGCGTCTACTATTCCGCCACTCTTCATATTTTCCCTCTTAGGAGGAGAGAAGTAATTACTCTACTACATACCAATCAGTAGCTAATGCGCTTGTCGTATCTATAGACCAACAAACAACTAATCACGTAACAGTTTTCATTGCAAGATAATGTCAATACTCTACTTCTTTTCAAAACATCTCTACAGCAGGTTCTGTGGTAGTAGGGTACATTGCTTGTGGCACATAATAAACGAACATATCTTTACCATTCCATCCTGCACGTGCTAGTTTCTTTCATTTAAGTAAATGTTTTAGCGCTTCTCAAAAATCAAATGTCATAATATATAATAAATAATATAAAACTACTTAAATGGATGGGCAGGGAATCGAACCCTGCAACGCACTTGGCTTTGCCTACTCATGAGATTCACCCACAACACAAGATCTAGATCCTTGTTATGGAACAGGTCCTTACCCTGTTATAAAGGCTCACCTACTCTCATTGTGATTAGTATGCATTTGTTCTGTTGGCGAGTTAACTCCAACACTTGCTTATCGTTTACCCACTTACGACAACCATCCATATATTTTAATAGGAGGTCCTTCTAATTGTTTTATGCATAGTAATCCTCCTTGTTAAGACGAGTACAATGCCCTTGTTGTTAGTAGGGGATTAGTAACTGTATACGTTGTTGTTATAATATAAGCTAGTGTACTAATATACATCTGCATAATATATTAAAGTAATCCAATTATACTGATTTTTTATTAGATCTCAAGAGCAATATAAAAAGTGTCTCTATGTATAGGGGCAAAACGAGACTAAAGCCTTTGTGGTAGCCATTCTATATTTTGTGATTTTTCTATATGGGGGTGCCTCACTATTTTGTTGTTATTTAGTAGAATCCTTACTGTATAAGGGTTTTATTTCATAGTAGGTGTTTTTGGAGTGGAGCCTCCAACTATACCACCCACGCTAAAAGCAAAAATTTATAGTCGCCTCGGGTTGTTGCCCCCCCCCTTTTTTCTTTTTCTTTTCCCCTTGCTTATTTCTTGTAACGTGTGTGTTGTTATAGTTGGAGCCTCCAAACCTGCCTCCAAACCTGCCTCCAAACCTGCCTCCAAACCTGCCTCCAAACCTGCCTCCAAACCTGCCTCCAAACCTGCCTCCAAACCTGCCTCCAATCCAAACCTGCCTCCAACTTACGTGCTATTATGTATACACTATCTATTATATATACTACTATAGGTAGACTTAGAGCAGAGCACCTGATTTACTTACGTGCTACATTGAGACGGATGAAGACTACCACGTTTGGGATTGCTTGTATAGCACCTGTTCAATATACGTGTATTCATGTATACACATACTGTATATATACTGTAGTTTTTCCACGTTTTATATTGTATCGCATGAAATCCCTTTGTAGTAGCCGTTCTGTTACAATAAATTAAATGGTTTTCACTGTACTTTGTCCTTGCATTCTATACGTTTGCCAGTATACTGTATATACATCAATAGGAAGGCAAGAAAATATCTATATGATACTTGTTCCATGATGTAGCCTAGTACAGGTAACAACGTACCAACGTATACCGTACAATATAGGCAAGAAAAAAGTAGTAAAAAATTTGCAATCTATACAAAAAATCTTATAGTATAGATACAGGAACAAAGCAAGAAACAAAACAAGAAACAAAACAAGAAACAAAGTAAGAAACAAAGTAAGAAAAAAGTAGTAAAAAATTTGCAATCTATACAAAAAATCTTATAGTATAGATACAGGAACACTAAGATTTTATTCTTATAATAACAACATGATGTATACGCCCACAAAGCTAGAACGTATAGAACAAATGTATGAAGAGTGTAAAAGAAAATGAGTAGAGCCTACAGTAAAAAACATAATTATATATAGTTTGTTTTCTACTGGTGGTACGTTAGGCGGTTATGAAGAAGAAGTACAAGAATTTTTATCTATTAATAATAAATAAAAACATGCTATAAAAACCTTGAAGAAAAAAGAGGAAACTACAGCGTAAAAAACAACATGAAGCAAACTAAGATTTTATTCTTATACTTATAATTACATGATAGATCTAACAATGTATAGTGATGATGAATTAATAGAGGAAATAATTAATGATGAGGGTGCTAATATGATATTGGAAAAATATTTATCTTATTGAGTTTTTGATAACCTAAAAATATAATAGATAACGTGTATACATACAATGAAGCACAACTAAAAAAACTACAACTTTATTTTGATGACTGTAAAGAATAATGGTAACTACTAAGATAAAGCAATAATAAAATTACTAAACGCAACTTTATATTATTATAATATTACTATGGCATGAATACATGAAGAACGATACTCATTATTGACAATACATAAATTTGATTTTGGGTACTGTGTTATAGATAATGAGGGTATAAGAGTTACAGATCAAATATGGGAGAAAAAATCACAATGCAAGGAAGAACTTGACACTATAAAAGAATACTATTGGGGTAGTATTGTACACTAGAATAAAATCACTAAACGAAACTTTTATATTATTATAAACAAAAATGAAATTCTTTTTTTGGGTAGTAGTATTCTATATGATAGTCAATTGATTTGTAAGTGTATACGGCTTTGATACAGGGAAAATAAGAAACTGACTTGAAAAAACAAGCGAAATTACAAGTATTAAAGACCTAACAAAGGACTGCAAAGGTACAGGCGAAATTTATTACTACTATGATACAGAAAATGGTATGAGTATAGCTATAGATATGACTTGCAAGGAAACAACCGAAAAATGATATAGTGTATATAACAAAACATTGTTGATAAACTGGGTAGAGTACAGCTATAAAAGAGTTTTTACTATTGACCTAAAAAACAATGAAAAAATTATCTAGATACTACTTGAAAAAAGTAAGTAATAACCTTGAAAAATTGTATTCTATAGCTACAAAACAAGAGGTACAGGACGGAAAAAAACGGTACAAGGAAGCGAACGAAATGTGTAAGTTTATGGCACACAAATTTGAAACAGAAATAACAATTGTTGCATGAGTATTAAGCGCATTATCGCCTAGAAACAAGCGAGAAAAAAATCTTATAGATACTATCACAGTATTTAGAGCAATCGAGCAAGGAAAAAAGCCCGATGATGTAAGTGTGTCGACCTTTCACAAAAATAAATACAAAGCATTTAATATCGCACAGGAGAAAAATAAAATCACTGAGGACTCCTTAAAAACATTTGCTTTCGTAAAAAATATTGCGAGATTAGATAACGAGTGCATCGTAATTGATGTGCGACACTTAAGAGCTTGTTTTTGAAAAACAATCGACAGTACACCTTGAAAAATAGCGTATAAACAGATAGAAGAAATAACAAAGAAAAAAGCTATTGACTTATGAATAAAATGATATGAGTTGCAAGCGATAATTTGGTTGACCATTAAAAGAACGCGAAAAAAGTAAGATAAAAATTGCAATCTACAAAGAAATCACTATAAACAAGTACAGGAAGTTTTTATTATCTTTATTATAACAACATGAGAAATCCATCAGCAAAAACATTACAAGCTATTGTAAACAAGTACATCGATAAAATTACACAAAAACAAGGCTTTACTCACTACCTAGGAAAAAATAAGCAAGATTGTTTCATTATAGGTCTAACAGATAACGACCTTGCAAAACTTGAGCCGCTATCACTACAAAACCAAGTATCGAAATGGGCAAACGTGTATTGACTAGAAAATATAACGATATGATGACGATATAGCGATGAAAAAAATATGTATTGTTTAGATGTAGGGTACGCAATGGATATAAAAGACAATAGCTATAATAAAACAAGAGTGAAAGCTATGGCATTAGGCATGAAAATGAAGCAAGAATGTATCGTAGAAATTGCAAAAGGGAAATGTATTGACTTTATAAATTGCTAGGGAAAAAACTTTTATATTTTATAACTTATAAGATGTCATCAAGATCAATAATAACAACAAACAACAATGAGTTTAAAGTTTCTTTTCATGATCATTCAAGCTATAGCAAAAGCGTTATACCTACAATCAAGAGAACGGCTAAAAAAATTGCAATGAGGGAGTGCAATAGACAACGTAAAAATTTAAGTTATACTATAGAATACAATCTAAATAATTGTAAAGAAATAGAAAACCAAAAAAATATAGTTACTGTAACTATATTATACAAGGAAGTATCTTAGTATATAACAGCAAAGCAAGAAACAAAGTAAGACTGAACGGAATTTTTATATGTATTATTTATACCATGAAAATCACTAATAAAGTATTTATACAAGACTATCAAAACGATAAAGGCCATATCGTAACTATGGAGTATGAAAAAGAAAAAGAACATGAAAGCATAGTTGAATTTCTTAATACAGGTATTACCTTTCCTCTTATAAGTTATGATGATGGGACGGCAAATTATTTTGTAATAAGAGATGGAGAACTTGAAGAAAAGCAAGGCACTATTGTATTATAAAAATTCACTGAACGGAACTTTTATATTTATTATTTATACCATCATGAGAACAGTTGAAACGAAAATCTATGAGATACAAGAACTATCAAGTAAAGCTAGAGAAAAAGCTATTAACAATCTAAGACATACAAATGTGTGCCATGATTGGCGAGATTATACACTTGAATGCTTATGTATCGACCTAGGTAAAATATGAGTTATAATTGGATATGATGATATACAATTTTCATTAGATAGAGATAGAAGTTTATATTGCTACAGCAAAAACATAGAAATAAATAAAAAGTATGCTTATGATAATTGGCAAGATGATATCACTACTAAGTTTTGAGTCTATGCAAACCACACATGATGAGGTATGATGAGTTGATTAAAGGGTAGTGATACTGGAAAGGTAACAAACCAAAGACTACTACTAAAACTAGAAAAAGTACAGGAAATATTCTGTGACTACTGGGAAAAACTATATAAAGAACATGAATACTTGACAAGTGATGAAGCTATTATAGAAATAATAGAGTGTAATGAGTATGAGTTCCATGAAGACGGTAGTATGGCATAAATTAACTGTAGACATTTTTATTTTATTACTTACAATATTATGGATAATGAAAAAAGAGTTTTCACTAGGAAAGAATACATGAACGGAGAAGTAAGTCATCATGAATATTATTTGTTAATAGCAAAAGATAGTAATGTGAAATTTAGTGAGGGGTTTATTAATGAAGTGAGGGAGACAAGCGACAAGGAGCACTTGAACTCTATAAATATGAGGAAATTCGATATGTTATGATTTAATTTTAAGAGGGGCATAGCTAGAGAATTAAGAGCAAGATGAGATACGTTTGCACCTGCTATGGTAATATGTGTATTGAAAGCAATGGCAAAGCACCAAGCGTGATTAATGTAAAAATTTTTATTTATATAACAACACAATATAATGAACGAGCAAGAACTTATTGACACAATTGAATTAATATCTATGGACTAATTTTAATTTATTATTATTACTACAAGATAACAACAGATTATTTATCACAAGGCAACTAAAAAAATTAATGGGAAAATTGATTGGTTCACTACTATAATTAAAATACTAGTGGGTTGATTTGTAGCTATAAGATTGCTATCTTTATTATTGAGAATTTCATAACATGAAATTATTTGTTTGGACTATTAACTATTGTATGCTAGTTATTGTATGTGTATCTATGTTACAAGTAACATTTGGATATGAGGTACAGCCTAACATGTGAAGTATTAAGTACAGTATGCAAGACAAAGATTTTCTCTATATGTTTTGAGAATGTGACATTGTAAAAACTGAGGGTAAACGTAGTGCATATTTCTATTATGATAGTATATACTATGATAGGTTTACAGATCAAGAAAAAAAAGCTATTGGTATTGAATGAAAAACATGATGACAACTAGTAATAGCTATTGAAACCGTATGTAATACACAACGATGAACAGCTAACAAGGTTATGTTGGTTGATTGGTTTAGTGATACGTTCAGCTATATAAGAATTAATGCTAATGAATTAGAAAATAAATATTGAATGAACTAGGGGATAAAATCACTGGAGACAATTTGTTTTATTATTTTTGATAGTAACCATAAGTATACTAACATTATTATTACAAGAAGAAACGCTGCTAGATATTGAAACCACAACAATAGAAATATTGAATGAGGAACTAATAAAAATGACAAAAGAAATTTTACCTATTAAATGAAACTAACTATGAAAAACATTACATACTAATACGGATGTAATGCAATCAAGATGTAGACCTGATACCTATAGTAGATACGTTTGGTATGATATGATAGATATGGATAGTGAAATTGAACACTATAAAGAATTGGGGCTTGACAAGTTTTTGAGAAAGTATGAAAGTTGTGATTGATTTATAAGTCACACACACACACACCTAGTAGTTACTACCAACTAGTCAATGAAGACGACGAAGAACGTGTTGTTATGTGTTGCATTGACTATATGTTAAGAGATTATGATGATATACCATTTCTAGATTTCAATTATGAAGTAGTATATAACAATATAAAACTAATAGAAGAAAAAGAGTATAATGCTATAACTAAGAAGTTAAACAATTAAAAATTGATCTTACTGATACAAATACTGATACACTTATATATAAGAAAATTAGATACCTATAACAACTTTATCTACTAATTAATTTATTATGTTTGCACTAAGATACAGAAACGATTACTCAAATTGATGAGATAAGAAATGTTTACTCTATACGAAACACTAAGGGAAGCTAAAGAGTGATTAAAAACTATAAAGAAGCTTATATTAGAAAACTCTAGATGTATGAATGATGATGACAAGAAAGATATTATAGCTGAACACCGAAAATGTATTATGCTTTAGTAAATTCGTGTGCAATTATCTATTGAGATATGAAAGAAGCACAGGAAGATACAGAATGGATGAGTTGAATAGTTAAATTGGTATAAAAATAGGCTGATAAGTGGCTTGTTTGTGTAAGCAAAAATGATTTAAGCGACGTTGATACTACTGAGTGGAACAATGTACCACTATGATATTTTATGTCGCTTAGAATTTATTAATTAACCCAACATAATGAAACTTACAGACAAACAGGTAGAGAAGAGATTGAGATAATGGAAAGAGACAAGGAAAAGAAGAAACTTGAGTCACAACAAATAAAAGTCATGAATAAAACGATATAAACCTTTATAATTTAATCACTGAACTACAATGAACGATGATGCGATATTAGATTTCATAGATATGAATAATGACGATTATGGCGACTGTTTGCTAAAATGCAAGGCATGTGGAAGAGAAAAAGATAGTGTTGAACGAAGAGAAGAGGAATGTGCAAACTTATGCAAGAGTTGTAATGATGTGGCTTAGTTTTATTTATTAATTATATTATGCACTATATCTCTTTCCGAATAGGGATAGCCTTGATTCTATATATTTTTATTCGCATATTTATGTAAACATGAGAGAATGGATAATGATTATTACGTTTATTATTTATTATTTAACTAAATATTAATTCACTGAAGACAATATGTCAAGGACTTTCTTTAGATGTTTCCTTGCATTATATATCTTCGTGGGTATAATTGGACTACTATTTTATTATTAATTTATTATTATGAACAACAAGATTTGGAAATGGGTGCTTATAGCATTTCTTACAATGGTTATGCGACCAGTAGGTGCTTATCTAGCATATCAAGAGAATAAAAATGTTGCTTGTGCGATTATTATTGGTGCTATATTTATGTTTATTAAGATAAACTTTTATTATTAATACTATACTATAAGCTTTAGTGTACAAGAGGAAAGATTTGTTAAGGAGAGTTTACATATAGCAACTAAGTATCCGAAATTATTACATGCTATGATTAATGATACAGAATTAGCTATGGAAATGAGATGATATATAAATGAGATGTACGTTATAATGAAAAAACTAGATGAAGAAGCTATAGAAAGACTTATTTAATTTATATCTTAATTTATTATATTATGTTGTTTAAAAAGAGTAGTACCTGAAAAATTCGCCAGTGGGAGGTTATTGTAGAATGAGATACTGTTATAAAAAGAAGCTGATTAGTGTGATGAAAGCTAGTTGAAGTACGTAGTAAGTCTACACCTAAGAATAGATGAAGATCAAACGAAACAACAGCAGAAGAACAAGCGAATCTTGAGGCTATAAGTAAACGTAAGAAAAAATTGGATGAGGGTTATCAAACAACAATCGAGAAAGCTGAGAATATAATCACGGTACTTCCTATGTTGTGAAAGAGTTATGAAAAAGTTAAAGTTGACTGGGATGATGAGATATTCTTAAGTCCGAAGCTTGATTGAATGAGATGATTAGCTATCGTTAAAAATGGGGTATGTAGATTAATTAGCAGGAAGTGAAAAGATATTGATACATTGCCTCATATTAATTTCTCAATGAATGCTTTTCCTGATGGTATATATGACTGAGAAATCTATTGTAACGGAAAAACATTTAATGAGAACATGCAATTGATTAAAAAGAATAGACCAGAAAGCATTGAGGTTAAGTTTCATATGTATGATATTATAACTGATGATCCTTTTCACAAAAGAACAGAGGTATTAAAATCTTGTATAGAACAATACTGAGATCACAATACTATATACGTTGACCAAATACGTATAGAGGATGAGAGTGAGATTACTGACTTGTATGGTTCTTATATTGATGACTGATTCGAGGGTGTGATGATAAGAATGAGTAGTTATCCCTATGAAAAAGATAAGAGAAGTAAATCTCTGCTAAAATATAAGAAATTCATTGACGGTAGATTTAAGATAGTGGATATTGAACCAAGCGATAAACGCCCGACTCATTGAATTGTGTGCTGTTTAGCCGATAACTGAGAAATATTTAAGGCTACACCTAAAATGAGTCATGAAGAACGTGAGGAATTACTGACTAATAAGGAAGATTATATTTGACAGGATTGAGAGATAAGATATTTCCAGGAGTCAGAGTATTGAATCCCAAGATTCTGAGTTTTTATGTGAGTAAGAAACGATTAATGAGAAAATGTGGGAAATGTAAGGAAATTAAATCACTGAACACAATTATTAGCCCGAGATGGCGTTAAACTATTTTATAATCTTATTATATTATCATGATTAATTTTAAACTATGAAGTTTCTGAATTGGTAAACCTCTTCAATCTATTTCTGTAACTGGTGACACATCACTGGCTGAGGTATTGGATGCTAATGGTTTCTCTATCAACTCTCATGTTGATATGGCAGGAAAACAACTTGATGTTGGTATGACTGTAGAAGAACTTGGAGCTGATGGTAAATTCCTTATTGTTAAATGAGAAGTAAAAACATCATGAGCATTAACTAAGAATGAGCTTGAGGCTGTGGTTCTTGAGTTGAAAGAAAAAATTTCTCAGTATGAAGAAGCTGAACCTGAAAGTGAATACGTTATTATTCCACAACCTGAAATAGTTTATCCTGATGGTCAATGACCTGAATATCCAGCAGTTAGAGGACAACAAATTATGGAATGGGTAGGACAATTTGCACAGCACGCAGAAATTAGTCGCATCGAGGACGCTAATTGAAATGAGGTGAGTCCTTTCGCTAAGATTGTTGAAGGAACACAGTACAGAATTATCATGGCATAGTTGTGTACTGTATTATGCCGTTAGTGTTTGCTAACGGCTTTTATTTATAAAGATATGTTATGGCAATTGTTATATACGATAAGCTAGATAAAGCATGACTATGAAAATACTTGAACCTAGAGGGTTCGCTTCCCGCAATAGCTAAACAGATTAGAGAAAAGCTAAAAACAAAAGCGTGAAATACAGTTGTATGGAAAGCAAAAAAATTTAAGCTGAGTACATCACTAGATGATATAGATTTTAATCATGATTACGTTCAGTTATGACCTATATCATGTACATATCTTGATCTTTTCTATATACTGGATGGTAAGTTATTGAAACAAAAAATACCCGACCAGTGTATGGGTAAATGGTTCTATTCATCAAAATCATCTTATTATCTATGAGCACCCGTTAGAGTAATGAGTGTGTATGAGATAAGTAAGGATTATATCTACTCTATTGTTACATTATCAGGATCAAACAATACACTGAATCAGAGCATGATTACTAAGAAACAATTAACAGAAAATGAGGCAGAAAGATTTGTTATGAGGACTGAGATAGAGAAAAGAATTGCTAACGATAAAAAAAAAGCAAGAATTAAAAAGAAAAAGTTACTTAAGAGTATACTTGATGTAGAAAAAATACTATACACTCTCAGGGATGATGCAGATATAGAAGAGATTGTCACCAAGGAAATAAATAAGATGAAAGTATCTGAGCAAGATATCATTGAAAGATATCCATTTGTTTCATCATATAGAGAATCTGGTGATTCTAAGACTATATGCATCAAGAAATGACTCCCTATTAAATGGAAAGGAGAGGATAAGTACATTACTAATTGTAACTATGTTATAAAATTTGATTGATGAGATATTGTATTCACTGAGGGTAGACATCCGCATGTAGCTAAATGATCATGAAGTGTATGTAAGGGATGATTTAATGCTGACTTCGCTCAAGTATTAGCTACATGAGATAAGTTTCTATTAATTGAATTGCTGCACACATTCATAACATACTGTTGAGTAATAGACGTAGGATGGGGAGATAATGACATTAAGAATTTAGTAGCAGAAAAAATCTTTTTACCTATTGAAACAACTAACGATGTGAAAGAGAAACAACCGCTTAAAACAGACTAACAACTATAGACCTAAGATTGTTATTAGCTGGTGGATACAAAGATTGGTTGAAAAAATACACGCAGATCCTAGACGAGCGGAGAAGGAGCGAAGTGCCTACATGAGAATGGAACCTATTGAGTGATGATATAAATGTATTGACATAGCGTTTCCTGAACAAGTAAACGTGAAGGCTCACACAAACATCACCAAGGCTGGTAAGTCGGCATTTATTAACGATATTGTTACGGATCATCCTGAACAAATTAATCAATGGTTTTGTCGGTTACATTCACATAACAGCATGGCTGCACAACGATCTGGAGAGGATCAACAAACAAGAGATGACTTTTCTCTACAGAGTGATGGTTTCCTATCTATTGTTACGTCACATAAGAGTGGTAACAGTAAGTGTGGTAACATATTCTATACAGGAACATTTGATATATACCAACCTATTAGGTTAGAATTCCAATGTGATGTTGTTGCTGAGGAAGTGCCTGAGGAGTATAAGAAAATGATGGATTCTATTGTTAATGAGCAACAGAAACTATTAGCTGTAGATATTGCAGGCATTGATCGCGATATACAAACTATTAATGAGGCACCAGATAGTGTAGATAAAAAGGATCAAGAGGACCACATTAGAATGCTATTGAACGCACCTACAACCACATCATTTATATGAGTGGAGGGGACAGGGAGATATAAAGCTAACAAGATAGATAAACTAAACAGACTCAAGAATTTTGTTGTAGAGCAACATAACAAGACGGCTCGTGTAGCATTATCTAATGCGCTTGATGTTATTGAGAGGGATGATGATGTTATCGATCTTAATGATTATATTGACGATCTAGATACAGCTGAAGAAACAAAGAAGGTTGTTCATAAAAGTATTAACTGAACATGGAATAGGATTACTAGAGAATGGGAACAAGAGGTAGAAGAGGATGATAGTGCTGGATTTCAGCCATCATGGGACTGGGATGCTCATAAGAAGAATAGATCACGATAAGTAGCTCAAGGAAGCCCCGTAGTTTCAACTCGGGGAGGAATTGAGACTAAACTTGCTTCTGTTCTTCTATGTACTTTTTAATAGTATCTTCGGATATGTGTCATATTGATTCAATGTAATATGCACGAGTCCATAGCGTCGGTAGTCTACTCTTCAGTGTAGGAAACTCCTTTCTTAACATTCTCGAAGTATATCATTTTAATTGATGTACAATATAGGCAGGAGATTGATTCGGTTTTGCCTTAACGAAGAGGTGAACATGGTCAGGCATTGTTTCCATAGTGTCTATCTCTATTCCTATCTGTTCAGCCTTATATAGTAGCAACTCCTTTAGTCTAGACTCTACTCAATCGACTATAACATTCCTACGATATTTGGGACATCGGATAATGTGATAAGATATATTCCATACAGTCCTTTTGTTTGTCTTCCACCTTTCTGCCATCTATCTATTGTAATTATAAATGTAAAGTATATTATGATGACACCAATATACTTTTTATCTTTCTATAGTCAATGCTAAAAGCAATTGTATATAAACTAAAGCCGAAGAAGGAGCAGGAGCAACACCTGTTGCAATCTTTCTGATCGTGTAGGTTTGTGTACAACCGAGCATTAAGTATGAAGATAGAGGCATACAAGAAAGACAAGACTAGCCTATCAGCATACGATATTATGAAGGAGTTGACTCAACTAAAAAGATCAGAGTGATATGAACGGTTGTGAGACATCTCTATCAATTCATTGCAGTCCTCTATCAGTAATATGGAGAGAGCGTATAGATGATTCTTCAAGCACTGAGCATGATACCCGAAGTTCAAATCAAAACATACAAGCCGTAAATCATTTCATATTAAGGCATGATTAAAAGTTAACTATGATTGGAACGGATTATGGATACCAAAGCTATGACGAGTTAAGTTCTTCAAGGATAAACAAATACAAGGGGATATAAGGAATGCTACTGTGTTTGCAGAGGCAGATTGATACTACATCAGTATCGTCTATGATGATTGAATCGAATCAGTCGAAACTGAGAGCCAAAGTTTCGTTTGAGTTGATGTATGAATCAAAGATTTTGCCATACTCTCTAATGGTAGCGTAATTAAGAATCCAAGATACTTTGTTTCAGCACAAGAAAAACTACGCCTTCATCAAAGAAAGCTATCTAGGATGGAGAAGAGATCAAACAACCGACAGAAGCAAGTAATAATTGTAAAGAAGCATCATCTCAAAGTCCGCAGACAACGTGAGGATTTCTTACACAAAGAGTCTACTATCATAAGTAGAGATTATGATTGTGTCTGTCTTGAAGATCTGAATATAAAATGAATGGTTAAGAATCGTAGATTATCTAAACACATCAGTGACGTATGACGATGAATGTTTTGAGTCATGTTGTCATACAAATGCAATGAGGTGCAGAAGATAGGAAGGTTCCAACCAAGCAGCAAGCTGTGCAGTGCGTGTTCTCGAAAGAATACAGAGCTGAAGCTATCAGACAGAAAACGAACATGTTGATGATGTTGAATCGAACATGATCGTGATGTCAATGCTGCAATCAATATCCTCGAACGAGGAAAAACTCTGAGGGCATCGGAGACGAGCGCTAAAGTGGGACGTTAGTCCGAGCTTTGCTCGTAGAACCCCCTCGGTTTCAACCAGGGGAGTATGTCAGGGTAGACTGCATTGGCAAATGCTGTAGATGATTAAGGAATACGTGCTGATGATATAAACGACAATATGAAAAGATATAAATTTTATTATTAATTATATGACATAATGGTTGAGGTATGAAGATATAACAATAGTTCAGGGATTCTAGATAACGTGAAATATTGAAACACACCCATACTTATTGTTTGAATATGAGGTATATGATGAACATTGGCTGTTATTCTCGCAAAAATGGGTATGGAAAATATTACAGTTGTAGATTATGACAGATGTGAAAATCACAATATCCAATCTCAAATCTATAGAGAAAAGGATATAGGTAAATATAAAACTGATGCTCTTAAAGAAATATGTTTAGAACAATCAGGAATAGAAATTAAAACAATCAATAGTAAGTATGAACCACATATGTCTGACTGAATGGAGGTTGTGTGTACGCTAGTAGATAACAACGATGTGAGAAAAGAAATTGTTGATAGTCTTAATGGCGTACCTCATATCATAGATGCTCGTATGACCTGAATATTCTTTCAAGTATACAACATGTCATCAGCTGAAAGAGAGGACTACTATAGCGATCGACGATTTCCACAATCTGAAGCGACTGAGGTTATCTGTAGTGAAAAATCATCATGCTTCAATTGCTTTATTAGTTCTTGATTCGTTGCAGCAACTATTAGATCAAGACTATCATGACACGATATCCCATCATTTGTGGAGGTTGACATGAACTTATATTTACTTAACCAAACATACTAATGAGAAAAATATATTATCCGAGTGCTAACAATACAGTAGTACAAACAAAAGAAGGACAAGAATTAGTTTGGGGGTTTGTTGAATGAGCAACACCCCCTAGATCTTACGAGGTAGCATTAAAAAGGATTAGCGAGATCAACAAGAGATTGACTCAAGCATGGAAGGACCAAGTGTTAGATGATAGAATCATGAGATTGGTTAACGAGAAGAGAAGAGTAAGATGAACTATTAATATGCTTTAACCTAGGGCTTATATAACAATATAGAAGACGCAAATGAAACAGAGATAGCTTTGCAGGTAGTAGAATACAACCTAAGAAAACTTTTATTATTAATTTAAAATTATGTACCCTATAACAAAAAAGACTAACTACAATAAATATTACATCATGTGATTTACTGGATTGATGATTGTGTTGTGAGTAGCTGTATCATTTATACCTAAGACATCAGATATCTCTTATGAAGAAAAATTATTACTTAAGTATCAGGACAATCGAGATAACTCTAATGATGACGTGCTTGAGGTGTATGCTAGAGCGGATGAAGAAGCTAAACCTTTACTAAAGATTAGAAAATCATGGGAAACAAAAGCTAATGAGTATAGAGATAGTTTGTTTGCTAAAGATATAGACTATGCATCTTGATCTGATATGATTGAGGGTATGTTCACTTGGGCAAATACATTAACCACTACACCTTATGTTGTAGGCGGTAAGTCTGAATCATGACTAGACTGTAGTTGATTGTTTACTTTGTATGGTGAGTCTATTTGATTAGTTAGCGAATGATATAAAATAAATATATGAAATGCTTATAATATGTTTAGCAAGAAAACAGCACCAGTAGAAAAACCAAGTAGATGAGACATATTATACTTTGATGCACAGGGTAACTATCCTAATCATATATCATTAGTACATCATGTAGCTTATGACTTTGAAAAAGAAATGGGTATTGTTGTTGTGGATGCTAGCTATGGTAACTGAGTTAGTCAAAGGAATCTAGTAATTAAGAAGGGGGAAAGTAATACGCATTCTATTAAAGTAGATGGTAATACTTACACATACAAGGTACACTTTGCTACTAACCCATTACTAAGTTTTGAAAGAGAGTTAGCGTTGTCTGTACCAACAGAAAAAAAAGCAGAAACTCCTATTGTAAATGCAGGTAAGATTGATTATAATCCTATTGGGTTTGATTGAAGTAAGACTGCTGTAGGAGAATATATGTATTTTACTAGATATGACTTAGGCGATGTGACTCAAAACGACTCCAGTCCTTGTATTGGTGCTAGTTGACAAGACCTATGCAAGCTAACATTATCCTGAATAAAGACTATGGCTCTAACAAAAGACATGAGAATTAAATATGGAATTAGTTTTTGGGATGAGGTTACACTAGAATGAGACCAGGGTTGTGCAGGAGTATATCAAGTGCATGATGAAATGAACTGTAGGTTTAGAGGTGAGAATGCTCATGATAACTGACCATGCAAAACAACTAAATGAAAAAGAGCTAGTGGAAATATATATAGAGATGGTACGCCATACCTTATAAAAGGTGATGTTGCTGCGTACTGAGACTTCCAACCATCATGATGAGTATGCAGAATAGCTAATATAGTTAAAGCGGAATAGCAATATACAACAAAATCAGTATAATTGAGTTTTATATATTAACTATATAATCATCATGACACCAAGAGATAAACACTTAGAAAAATTAAACAGTCATTTTCATGATATGTATATACTAGCAGAAGAAAAGAGTAAGCATTATGCTACTGATGATAATCCTCTTTCTAACTATCTAGCATGAGAAGATTTCTGAGTAGACCAATACACCATGATGCTGTGTAGGTGTGCTGAGAAATGGGAAAGATTGATACAGTTATATAAACAGAATGACTATGAGAACATTAAAGAAAGTCTTATCGATATTAGTTTAATCATGTCTCACCTTTATATTTTATTAGACAATAATGGCGATATATTTTAGTAGCGATTGGCATATAGGGCATAAGAATATTCTTATATTCGATCCACTTAGGGGAGAAAAGTTTATAGATGATCCGCTAGGATGAGGTACGGAATGATGGCTATCTTGAGCTGAGACTGAGGAGCAAAAATCTTTAGATAGGGATCCGTATAGAAATCTCATGAAAGAGTCTATAGTAAAACATGATGATTATATCATGTCTCAGATTGAGTCATTAAAAGAAACGGATGATCTATACTTTCTATGAGATTTATTCTTGCTTAATGGTACTAGTGAGATAAAGAAAATGTCTGACAGACTCAGTAAGGTTAAATGTAGGATGCATTGGATCGTATGAAACCACGATAAAGATAAACATATAGAATTAATGAAGCATAACTTTGAGGAGGTGTGTCATCAAAAAGAGATTAGGTACCAAAAAAGAAAAATAATCATGTCGCATTATCCTTATGAGACGTGGTGAGGTATGCATAAAACGCCACCCATAATTCATTTGCACTGACATACGCACCAGAAAGCCTTAAAGACAGATCCTTTATGAAGATTATGCGTTAGCTATAACTGAGGACAATTGCTTTGGGATATAGATGATATCCTGGAGGGACGACAAGGCTCCGGTACTAGATAATGTTTTTAAATCTTAATTATATACCCATGGTTGACAAGAAAAGCAAAATAATAGAATCGATACGAACAGGCCCAGAATGTGAATGCTATTGAACTTATGATGCATGGGTATATAATTTTAGAGTGCTGACATCAAGTAGGGGATCATGCTGAGGGTATATGAGATGATAGGAGGGTGTGAGAAATAGCAAGATGTCCTGAGTGTTGTTGAGATAGATAGAACAACACAAGAGATGGAGTTGAGATGATTAAATTCACTGTAGATACTCAAGGAATAAAACCATTACTTTTATTTTCCAATATATTAAATGAACTACAAAAAAAATAATACTTCTTCCGTAAATACCGGAAGAATAACAGAACATACTATGCCTACTCCAGGAGTAGCTAATCAAGCGATGTAATACAGAATGATTCCTTTATGAAGTATGCTAATTTTATAATCTTATACACATAATGACAAACACATGAATAGATAATACAGGTAATCGTAATACAGGTGCTCGGAATACAGGTGATCGTAATACAAGTGCTCGGAATACAGGTAATCGGAATGCAGGTTATTGTAATGCAGGTGATCATAATGCAGGTAATCGTAATACAGGTGATCATAATGCAGGTGATCGGAATAGTGCAAATAGATGTGCTTGAGCTTTCAATACCACATCACCTAAGATGAGATTATTTAATAAAGAATTAGACATGACAGCAGAAGAATTTTATAGAGACTACCGTATATATGCAGAAATAAAACTTACTGAATGGATAAGGGAAAGTGATATGACGGATTTAGAAAAAGAAACTAACCCTACCTACAAAACCAATGAATGATACCTAAAAGAAAGAACATTTGAGGAAGCTTGTAATTTACGATGGAGTGAAGCGTATAAAGAAGAAAAACAAAAATTCCTAGATCTACCTTGATTTGATTCTAGTATATTCAAAGAGATAACAGGTATAGACACAGAAAGTAAAACAGAAGAGATGACGCTAGAGGATTTATGTAAAGAGTTATGACGTAATGAGAAGATGTTCCGTATGATCTATTGTGGTTATGTGGAGAACCAAAGTAATTTTATTTATACTATTCTAATGACACCAGCTGAAACACTTGCAGAAAGTATAAATCTGAATGAATACTGAAAAGAGACTACTGATGAAGATGTGCAGTATGCCAAAGACAATAATCTTATGATATGTACTGGGAGTGGTGATGATAATATTTCTTTGTACTGAGCGTTTGAAGAGGAGGTATGATTGAGTAGCACAGGTAGTTTTCATATAATAAAACATTGAGACCATTATGAATGGATAAGACGAGAAGATATGTTAGATGAATTGATGGAGATAGATAACGAACTAATTAAAGATATTGCTTGTGAAAAGGTTCAGGAGTTTGTAGAGAAAGAGTCAATAGAAATAAAAGTAGAAGTAAATTATGAAGGTTCATGATATTACTTTGATATGTCAGATAATAAACATCCTACATTTGAGATACTAGAAGACGGAGAGAAGTATTGTATATGATGTGTAGTAGATTTATCCTCTTTAACTAGGTGAACTACCTAGCGACAGCGGAGCTGATCACTAGGCTTCAAGAGTCATAGCTTCACCTACTGGTGACAGCTCGTCTTGCTTTGAAAGGCAGTCCCTGCCTCCCATAATATTTAATCATTGTTTAAGTATGTTGATACTTGCTCATAGGTCACGATCTACTAGAGTATTACAAGACTCGCAGGTTCGCTCTCTATCACTTAGTTTGAGTCAACTATTTATTCGTCAACACTTATAGCAAGTTTTAGAAGAAGGAAACCGCCTATCTATTTTCACTAGATCGTTACCGTACCATTCAGATTTATATGACAAGAAATTGAAGAACATGCTTCGACTACAACTAGCAACAGCTTTCGCAAGACAATGATTCTTCATCATCCCTGCAACATTAAGATCCTCTATACAATTAACTTGATTCTTGTTAATTAGTGTAGCGGTTGTCTTATGTAGGAAGTCCTTGCGTTGATTAGCTACTTTTAGGTGCAATCTTTGAACACGTTTCTTTCGTTTCTTTCATCATCATTTAGATCTTCTTGATTGAGCATATTTTAATTGTTTCTCTACATCGTATAAGTGTTTAGGATTACTAAATATTTGACCATCACTACATGTAGCGAAGTCTTTGATTCACACATCAATTCATACTTGTCATCAAAGATTAGCTTTATGCTCTATGAATACTTCACAGCATAGAGATACAAAATATTGACCATAAGCATTCTGTGATATTGTTGCATTTACTATTCTTCATTCTACTTCTCTATGTTTAACTATCTTAATTCATTCAAGAAACTTGGGAGCAATCAACTTCTTATCTACAATTCTAGCATTTTGAGGTATCGTAAAAGAGTTCTTAACTCACTTCTTCTTAAAGTTAGGAAAGCTTGCTATCTTCTTAAAGAACCTAGAGTATGCAGTATCAAGTTGCTTCAAAGTAGCTTGAAGAGATTGTGAATTTACTTCCTTAAGAAACAAGTCTTGCTTCTTTAGTTGAGTTAAATCTTTAGCATTATCATAGTAGTTGAGTCCTCACTTAATTCTCTTTGCTTCAATCTCTTCTTTGTTAGTTAGGTAATGTGTCTTACGTTGTTCAAGGTAGTGATTCCATACATATCTTTGGCAACCGAAATGATGAGCAATTAATTGCTCTTGTTGGCTGTTTGGATAGATACGGAACTTATAACTCTTGTTTTTTAACATAAGATATTTATACTAAAACTACTTTATAGTATAATAATATACGATGCAAAATCAAGTATGTGACAAACTTAATTCAAAGTCATATAAACATACACTTAGAGCCCACTTAATAATGTGCTGTAAGTATAGGAAAAAATTACTTACTTGAGAACTAGATACTGACATTAAGAACATAGTATATGATATATCACAAAAAGACGATACAAAGTTTCTAATAGACACAATGGAGACAGACAAAGATCATATACATATTATGATAGAATACTTACCTGATATTTCTATTTCGCAAATAGTAAGGAGACTTAAACAATTAACTACTGATTATATATGGAAGCATTACGAACAAGAACTGAAAAAAGAATTTCGAGTAGAAAAAACATTTTGGTCTGATTGATATTTTGTTTGCTCTATATGAGATGCCTCCCCAGAAACAATTAGAAAATATATAGAGAATCAAGGTTAAATGTTCCCAATGTGGTCATTTACATCCCAACGACAGGAAACCTGATCATTGGGTTTTACGCTCCCCACCATAAAAACTATCAGTTAAGCATCTTGAAGTATTTGCTAGTGTATGGCAATGCCATATATCCACACTCTCCGTTTCTATTTGCTTTTATTTTTATATCTATTGTTTCACTATATGGGTCTCTTTGTAAAAACATTACACAACTCGCATCTTGTTCAATACTTCAACTATCTCTAAGATGATGTAGTTCTGGTTCTGGTGCTTTTGCAGCTTCTCTACTTAGTTGAGATAATAATACTATAGCTATTCAATACTTACCTGCCAGTATTTTTAATGTTCCTGTTATATCTTCAACCATATTATTTTTATTTCATCTATATGATTCTATTCTAATCAATTGTAAGTAATCAATGAAAACAACCTTTACTCCATTTGCTACATCATGTGCGATATTTCTTTCTATATCGTGGAACATTCTACTTGTATGAATATAACACCAACTTTTTTCTACTATCTTTCACATAACATTAGTAACTTTTTCTATAACTTCTGGCAATTTTTTATGTAGTTGTCGTGCTTCTACATCACAGGTTAAACATATTGCTCTTTCATGAATCTCTTGAGCAGTCATTTCAAATGAATGTATGCTAGTGTTTATTCATTGTTTTCTAAGTACCATACAAAAATTTAACATTACAGATGATTTACCTACCTTTGGTCTGGCTGCAATAACATACAATCATCACTTTCTCCATCATCAAGTAAAGAAATCTAATTGACTATAACCTGTTGTTTCTGTGATAAATATAGGGCTTTCATCTGAATTGAAATACAAATGCATAGTATCATATACTCAAGGAAACATAGTATCAACTATTTCTTTTTGTTCTATTCAAGCTAACGACTCATGCATCATTTTTGATATATCATGATAATCTAATTGATCTGTACCAGCTTCTATTCTTCTTGCACAGTCAGTAAGCATTTTCTTATTATAGTTTTGTATGATTAAGTTTTCGTATGTTTCAAAGTTTCTACTAGTTATCGCTACAGTTGACAATTCAAACATTTCATCAGTAGTAGTTCATGAATAGTAAGAAGAAATACTTATAGCATCAATAGACAATCATTCTTGTAACATCTTTAGCATCTGTTCAAAAAGAGCTGAATATTCTCTAATTGTAAAGTGTTTCTTTTTCAATATAGTAATTTTTAGTAATTCTGGAGAGATAAGAAAACAACTAAGTATACCTTGTTCTGAATTTATTGTGTTCATCAAGATTGTTTAATAAATAAATCACGTTCAGCTTTAATGTCTGCAGCAGTTCTTATTTTAGGTTTTTGTTGAACAGGATTTTCTTTTTTGATTCGATTATTAGCTGTCAGATATAATGAACTATATTTTTTATTTCATTTGTAGTTTTCTATACTGTCCAGTATCTGATCTATCTGTTCAAGAGAATATCACTTCTCTTTTATAGTTTCTACTTCCTGTTCAGAAATAGACAAATGTTTGAAAGACCTATATACTTCTTTTTCATTCTTCATTCTTCATTCTTTTGTTATAGTATCAGCCTCCACTATTGCTCCACTATTGCTCTCGTGCGTCTCTCATGCGTCTCATCAACTTCACTCATCCTGAAACTTGTTATATTTCAACACATTCAAGTTGAATCATCTTATTCTCTTGTGCGTCTCTATCATGTCCGAAATCTTCATTCGCTTAATGCACTTATACACCTGATTTCTAGTTGCTCAAGTAGCAGACATTATCATTTCATAAGTGAACCATCATTCTCATCTATTCAATCTATTGCTATCTTTCCAATTAACTTCATTGATAATATAGAACCATATCTTAAACCATTTATCTGGTTTATAAAATATATCGCTCTGTATTGTTTCTTTGTTCCATTTAGTAAAAGCCATACAATAATTTAAGAATAAAAAAAGCTGGTCAACCCGTCTAAAGGTGCAACCAGCTCTGTGTGTTTTATTCTTTACAGAGTTGCATACTTGCGTATGGATTTTTTTGAGTTTACTCTCAATTAGACGGGTTTTTATAGCTGAAATACATCAACTAAGCACAGTATACACAATACTTTATAAATTGCAATAGTTTTTTATACTAAATCATGTTTTTTTCACAAAATTTCTTTTGCACGTAAATAGTAATATTCTGAAACAAAACATGCTTGATGTTTAATTTTTCAGATGAAATAAGTGATCGTATACATTTTGTTTTCACATTAGTAATTAAAGTATAGCACGTGGCTATATATTCATATTATAAGAACAAAGTCTTAAAAAGCAAATTTTAAATACAAAAAGGGATTGTAATTAGTATCTTTTTATATACTATACTAGTACTTTACTATATAAGTATTAAATATGCAAATAGATGTACATAAAGCAAAAATGGAGATCAAAAGATTGGCACTAGCTAATTGATGTAGTCAAGTTAAATGAATATTTAAAGATGGGAACTCCCTAGTCCCTGTATGGTATCAATCATTAAGAAACGCTTATAAAAAAGAAAGGATGTCGGCGGCACTATGTGTTCATTTAGAAAATGCGTGAATTGATTTGGCTAATATAGCTAAGTAATGCAACCCTATGTTGCAATAAAGTTTGATTCATATAAACTTAATAGTGACTTTGATGGACTTCCTGTGTGTGAATGGTGTGAGGTTAGAAGATCGCAAGACATAGATCATATATGGGGTCGTAGGTGAATATTAAAGTTAGATAGAAGAAACTTAATATTTGTTTGTAGAAAATGTCATATGGAGAAAGGTGGAAAAAAATGGAAGATTGCCGCTACGATGCTAGTCCATGAGAAGTTAGAGCGTATATGGTGAATAGAAATTAGTCCTTTATCTTATTTATAATCATGTCATACTTTCGATTTATTATGTTTGCTGCTAGTTTATTTGTTTCTTGGAAGATAGTAAAAGAGTTGTCTAAGAAATAAGAGGAAAATTGGAGATTAAAGCGTAAATTAGAAGCATGTAGGCAATTAAATAAAGAAGAGAAATAGAAATTTCCCGTGGTTGCGGGTTTATGTTCCGGAGAGGTTAATGACTTCCCTTGATGGAATGCTTTGACTACTACATCATGTGCGGTTATGAGGGTTCTAGATGTACACACTCATTTAATGGTTTTATTGATTCCACCCGCTTTATGCTTTATTTACAAAAAACTCAATTACTTGATTTATAGCACTAATAACACCGTTTATTGTACTTCCATTATGTGTTAATCGAGAAGTGAGTATGAAACTATTATGTATATGAGTAATTATTTGACTGTGCTTGGCGTACTCTTGCACGGTCGTTATGTTTAATGTAGCTTAATTGGCAAAGCAAGCGTGTACACATAAAACGGTGGCTAGTATATTGGTTCGAGTCCAATCATTCTCCTCTAAAACGTTTTAGCTCTTATAGCTACATAAAAACGTGAAGTAACTCTAAGAGATTTACCCCACTATATGTTCTATGTAAAAATTATTATTTGAGTTCTAATTATTTGATTATTGTTTATGATACAATGCGTAATGAATCTAGTTGCTTATGGTTGTTTTATTTGTTAGTGCTTATTAAATATGATGTGATGAATGATATATAGAATAATCTTTACAAACTAAAGAATACTCATGACAAAAGAAACACCTAAGAAGAAAACAGTAAATAAGAAGTGAGTAAAGAAATGACCACAAAAAACATATAATCGAGATGCTATGAAACTCGAGTATTTTCTATCTCCAGAAATATCTATAGGAAAACGACTACAAGAGAATCATAACTTAGTTAAAAGAGAAAACTGAAATTTAGATAAGAAAACCAGATGACGGTATTGAGAGAAACTAAGGAGAATAAAAGAAATCTCTGATAAGATACAAGATGATATACAAGATGAGATGCTTCGTCACTTGTGAACTTCTAAGAAGAATATCCTCAAAGGTGTTATGAAGATGTCGGAGATGATGGTTATGAAAGTATTCTCTGAAGCAAAAGCTAACGAAAAGGCAGTAAAAGCATGAGGTAAAATAGAAATACCGTCGCTAGATGCTTCGGACATGGAGAAGTACTGGAAAATGATTAAAGTCGAGCTGTGAGAACCAACAACTGTTTCTAAGAGTGATATTGTTGTGAATGATGCTTGAAGTATAGATGAAGATAATTTAGAAGATGATTATTAGAATAAATCTTTAGATATTCGTATCATATGACTGAAAAAGAAAGAAAACTTAGAGCAACAAAACTCGTTGATACTTATAAGCAGTTACACAACGTAATCGCTGAACAAGCATCTAGGCTGTGAATGACATTTGTAGGTATTACTTATGTTAGGGATTGAACTGATATGAAAACGTGTGATGTTAAATGGGATTATATACAAGTATGAGCAAACTATTATGATGAATCAATTATAGAAAAGAATATTAAAAAGAACTTTAGAAACTCTGCTGACTGACTATTAAAATAAATCTTTTATATTTTTTTATA
>Ga0307981_1000093_pt1 | contig 91080 bp, 87 predicted proteins | sample OrgLakmetagen987_FD_201849 | JGI IMG/M metagenome (GOLD analysis project Ga0307981, IMG submission 201849) | Saline water microbial communities from Organic Lake, Antarctica - #987 | ecosystem: Environmental > Aquatic > Non-marine Saline and Alkaline > Saline | place: Antarctica: Organic Lake... | reverse complement strand
CGCCGATGGTACTACATACCGTGGAAGAGTAGGTCGCCGCCTTCCTTTACATTAAACCCTTCATTACTTTACGTAATGAAGGGTTTTTTAGTTTATATATCCTCTGCTTAGATGATAAGATAGCTCCAGGTCACCTTTATAAACACATCTTAACTACATAACCTTGAGGGAACGTATTTAGTTAATTAAATATCCAAAAAAATCTGCATGAAATTAATTATGCAGATTCTAGATTTAAATATATGCAAGGCTTTAATTGATGGTTTAAAGCTTTAAAGCTTCTATTATTTTATACCCCTCAATAGTTTTTGTAAAAATCAAGAAATTTGTGTCTCCACCAATTTTACATCTTAGTTTGTTTTGAATTTGTGATGTTGTGAGTTTAAAATTTTTAGATACTAAATTTATGTATTCACCTTTATACTTTCGTTTAAGCTTTTTAAAATTGACTGTTTCAACATTTTTAATCTGAAATACTTTACCAGGGAAACTATTAATTTTGATTTTGGAAGTATAAAAATTTGTATTGTTTTCTATTTTTTTCAATTCATATTTTAAAGCAAAATGATCATACAATCCTGATTTCATTATACTAGAATTAAACTCATAAAGATATTCTTGACATTCTTTTACCTTAATAGTACTGTAAGATTGTTCTTTATCATACTTTGAAAAAGAATATTTTTTTTCTTTTTCGTAGTTATACATCTTAATAACCCTGGAGTTTTTTTCTCTCCAATCTATAATCCAAAGTAATTCTTTAACATCATTTTTTATAGATATGATATGTAATTCTTTTACTCCAGATAATTCCTTATATCCCATTTCAATATCATACATGGGAGATGTTTTGATCATAAGATTTCTACACTTATCTTTAAATAATGATTGATGATTTAAAATATTAGGAAGTGAATTTTCTAAAAGAAATACTTTCTGATCTTTATTTCTGCGAGACGGATCTATATAAATCCAATCAAATATATTTTCTGTGCTTTGTAAATATTCCGTTGAATCCTGATTAAAACATGATATATTATGAGCATTTAAAAGTGTGAAATTATATTCAGCTATATTACAAAGGTCTTTATTTAATTCCACGTAGGTTACTTCATCAATTTTCTTTGAAAAATAATAATCATCAATTCCAAAGCCACCAGTCAAATCAATGAATGTAGTTCCTTCAATGATCTTTGCTTTATGTAAAGCTGTTATTTCTGATGATGTTTGTTCTAAATTTATCTTAGGAGGATAAATGATCCTATTATTGTTATACCAGGTGGGCAATTTTTTTCTAGCTTTACTCTTTCCTACTATTTGGTTTACGAGAATATCTATATTAATCGACCTAAATGGACTTCCTCTCAATACCAAATCTGGTATTGGTGTGTGAAGGTTTTCGTTTATAAATTTTAAAACTTCAGTATCATCTAATTTACTATACTCTTCTTCTAAGTTCATGCAGTGTAATTCCTAAAGTTTGAGAAACATTCATGCTTGAGTTATTTCCATACATTTCGATATGATATACTTTGTCAAGCCTTTGTAATATTGTTTTTTGTATCCCAAATTTTTCATTTCCTAGAACAACTAAAACTTTATCGTTTACAGTTTGGTTAATATTTACAATATTTTCACTATTACTTGTAATTTCTAAACCAATCATAAGCCCTTTAAAGTCATCTAATACTGTTTGAAAATCCTTATAATATTCAATATTTAGGTTCTTTTCAGTGGATCTTGATGTTCTTTTAAACCGATTGCTGTCTAAGTCCTTTTTATTTTCATTTCTTAACCAAATGGTATCGACATCAAAAGCTTCTGCATTTCTAAAAATACTGCCTAAGTTAGCAGGGCTATCAATTTTATCCAAAAAGACGAAGATTTGAAGTTTTGACGAATTTTTAAAATTTACTTGTTGATGTGTCAGCTGTTTGTTTTTCATTTTGTAAAAGCATACTTAATGATATTTACTCCCATTTTCAATGCTTGAAGTCTAATTTCTTCCGGATCCCCATGAACTGAAGAATCTTCCCAACCATTTCCTAAATCACTTTCATAAGTAAATAAAACCATCAGTCTTCCTTTATCGTCCTCAATACCAAAAGCCTGAGCTGGCTTTCCATTGTGTTCATGAATTTTAGGTAAACCGTTCTCAAATTCGAATTCGTTGTTGAAAATAGGATGATTAGAACTCAATTCAATAAGTTTACGGTTGGAAAATACTTTTTTAATTGCTTTTCTAAAATATGGTTCCAACCCATAATTATCGTCAGCATGTAAAAAACCTCCAGAGAGCAGATAGTCTTTTAAATTTTTCGATGCCTCATCAGAAAAATAGATATTTCCATGACCTGTAAGATGAATAAATTGATAATTAAATATTTCAGGGTCTTCAGGTTTTACCTCACTTGCATTAGAAGCTATTTTACTTTCAATTGTGTTATTTACAAATTTTATAAGGTTAGGTAAAGAAGTGGGATTACTATACCAATCACCACCTCCATCATATTTTAGAAGAGCTATCTCTTGTGCATTCAAATTACTGAATTTTGCAATTAAGATGAGAATAAGAATAATTAATCTCATAAGGATTGAATTAAATTTACAGTATGACAAGCTACTATTCCAGCAGTTTCAGTTCTTAGCCTAGATCCTGAAAGCGATACGGCTTTAAAATCTTTTGTTAACGCTAATTGAATCTCTTCTTGAGAAAAATCGCCCTCTGGTCCAATCATAATCAAATTATTATCATTTATAACTTTAGAAAGGTTCTCTTTTGGCTCATCTTCACAATGCGCTATAAACTTAGTATGCTTAGTTTCATAATTAATGAAATCTGAGAATAATGTTAACTTATTTAATTTAGGTAAAAATGTATTCAAAGATTGTTTCATTGCAGCCTGAAGTACCTTTTCATAACGTTCCTGTTTAATGACTCTTCGTTCACTATGATCGCATAGAATAGGTGTAATTTCTTGAATTCCAATTTCTGTAGATTTCTCAAGAAACCACTCAAATCTATCATTCGCTTTAGTTGGTGCAATTGCAATGTGAAGATAGTTATCTGCTGTGTTTTTTTCTTGAAAACTTACAACTTCAACTTCGCACTTTTTTGGATGATTACTTTTGATTACTCCATTTGCAAGTAATCCGGAACCGTTGGTAATCGCAATTTCCTCACCAATATTTTTTCTGAGTACTTTTGAAATATGTCTACTCTCTTCAGAATTAATGCTTATGAATTTTGAGGAAGAATCAAAGTTTGGCTCGTAGAAAAGTTGCATTATTCTATGGTTTCTAAAACTAAAATTTCTTCAATAAGTTGTGGAGAATAACTTTTCAGTATAAGATAGTACCATCCTTTATCTTCTAAATCAACTTTGAATGTTTCATTCGCAGCTCTGATACTTGATAAGGCTGCATTTTTAAAATCTTCAGGAACACTACTTTTTTTAAACCAACCAGAGTCTCCCCCCTTGTTTTTATTCATATCCATTGAGTATCGCTGAGCCAGTCGCTCAAATTTTTGTGTTTTATTCATCATTAAAATGCGGTCTCTTAATTTATCTATTTTTTCATAACTCATTTTATCACCATCAAAATAAATGTAATTGACCCTAAAATGTTCTACATTTTTTTTCTTAATAATTTTAAGCTTCTTTTTTTCTCTACCCTTCAGGGTTATACTCTTGCCTTCACTTAATTCGAAAAGCTTATTAGCAAGATTAGAATTGTGCTTCTCTGCATTAAAAATGGATAAGTTTCCTTCTGATTTTAATTCTAAAATTTCTTTTTCAGAATAATCAAAATCTGAATATGGATCCTGATTATGTCTGAATAAGTTATTTTGGGAATGAAGCTGAAAACTTAGTAAAATTAAAAGTAAAACTGATTTCATAAGGTTTGGTTTAGATGGCGTATCTAGCTTTGGAAGCGGTTGCTAAATCTGTAAATTGATTTTTCTGAAATTTTAGATATCCTACTATTCCAATCATAGCAGCATTATCTGTGCAATATTCAAATTTAGGGATGAAGACATTCCACCCAGCTGATTCTTTTTTTTCTAAAAGTGCATTCCTTATTCCAGAATTAGCGGAAACTCCTCCTCCAATGGCAATTTGATTGATCCCTGTTTCTTTGACAGCTTTTGTCAATTTTGTCAATAATATATCGACAACTTTTCTTTGAAAAGAAGCACAGAGATCTTCAATATTTTCAGAAATAAATTCAGGGTTTTCTTTAGTTTGTTTTTGAAGAAAATAAAGTACCGAAGTTTTTAAACCACTAAAACTAAAGTCTAAACCTTTTACCTTAGGTTTTGCAAATTCAAACTTTAAAGGGTTACCAAGTTTTGATAACTTATCGATTTCTGGGCCTGCAGGGTAGGGAAGTTTCATCATTTTTCCGCATTTATCAAAAGCTTCTCCAATAGCGTCATCCAGGGTTTCTCCAATGACTTCCATTTCAAAATAATCTTTGACTTTCACTATTTGAGTATGACCGCCACTTATAGTTACCCCAAGAAAAGGAAACTTTGGAACATCAGTTTTTCCGTCATTGATGAAATGTGCAAGTAAATGCGCTTGCATATGATTAACTTCTATTAATGGAATTCCTAGTGCAAGACTCAGAGATTTTGCAAATGAGCTACCAACGAGTAACGAACCCATAAGGCCAGGTCCCCTTGTATAGGCAATAGCAGACAAATCATTTTTATTAATATCTGCTTTTTTTAAAGCCTGATCAATCACAGGTACTATATGTTGTTGATGTGCTCTAGAAGCAAGTTCCGGAACCACTCCGCCATACTCTTTGTGAACCTGCTGAGTTGCGACAATATTACTTAAAACTTTATCGTTACAAAACACAGCAGCTGAAGTGTCATCACAAGAAGATTCAATTCCTAAAATGTAAATATTCTTCTCAATTTCCATCAGTTAAATTTAAATCTTTATAACCCTAGCAAATCTAAATAAATTTGTGGCTTCATATGAAGCATTTAGGATTAGTATTTGATATATCTTTGAAAAAAATATAATAGTAGAGTGCTCAAATCCCTTTGGAATTTTTTAAAAAAAACTGTTACAGCTGTAATATTGATACTATTGCTTATTGTACTTGTTTTTTTGATTCCTCAGGTACAGACTTATTACGGAAGCAAACTCACAAAAACCTTCAATGAAACTTATAATACAGACTTAAATGTAAGTAGGCTGAGTATAAACTACAAAGGCAATATTGTTTTAGACAACTTACTTTTGAGAGATGATTATGAAGATACAATCATCTATGCAAAGTCTCTCTCTACATCTTTAATAAATTTGGCTAATCTTTCTGGGAAAAATCTTCATTTCTCCAATACAGAGATTGATCAACTTAAATTTAAATTGAAACAGTATCAAAATGAAAAATATGATGAGTTTACTAAGTTTCTAGACAAACTGAATGACACAACTACAACTTCTGGCCAGTCTTTTCAACTTAAGATAAACAGAGCGCTTGCTTACAATAGTGATTTTAGTATCATCAATCAAAATATAGGTCAAGATCCCACTTTTTTTATCAAAGATTTAGATTTCAATCTATCAAACTTTAAGTTATTAGGGCCAGACCTTGATTTTAATCTCAGAAGGATGTCAGGCATCCTAAAGCAAGGAATAATAATCGACGATTTCAAAACTAGGTTTTCTTACAGTCCAAGTCAAATGCATCTTGAAGATCTAAGCTTAGAGACTCCTTATTCCAACATAGAAGGGGAAATAGAATTTGATTATAATCGCGAAGATCTTAAGGATTTCTTTGATAAGGTAAATATTAATGCCAAATTCAATAACTCATTGGTGTCGAGTACAGACTTACGACGATTTTATGATGGTTTTGGATATTCTCAAGAGCTGAATATTACTGGTGTTGCTTCCGGTCAGCTAAATAATCTTGAATTAAAAGCATTAAATATAACAGGAGTTCAGGATACTAGACTCGATGCCGAATTAAAACTTGTGAACTCATTTAGTGATTCTCCTTTTAGCATGAAAGGCTCTTCGATGGATATTTCTACTACCTATGGAGACCTTATATCTCTTTTTCCAGATGATCTGAATGAGAATTTGCCAATTTATTTTAAGCAATTTGGTTTGACAAATCTTAAAGGTAAAATTGAATTATCCAGCGACGAATTGTTTACAGTTCTAGACGTAAAATCAAAGCTCGGTAAGGCATCATTAAATTTAAATTTTGAAAACTACCAAAGCCCAGATGTTGTAAAATATGCAGGATTCCTGGATGCAGTCAAATTTGATTTAGCCTCTTTTTTAGGAATAAGTACTTTAGGAAAAACAACCTTTAACTTCAATGTCAATGGATCTGGGTTTACGAAATCTTCACTTAACACTTTAGCAGAAGGGACCATAAATTCTATTGAAATAAATGGATACGAATACAGAAATATCAGACTTAATGGTAACCTGAAAGCACCATATTTTAATGGAAGATTAGAAAGTTTGGATCCAAACTTTCTTTTTTCTTTTGATGGTCTTTTGGACGCTTCAAAAAAAGAAAATACATACAATTTTAGTGCTGATATTGATTACGCCGATTTGGCTAAACTAAATATTATCAAACGCGATACTGTGGCAGATTTTCAAGGTAAGTTGAGAGTTGACCTTGAGGGAAATTCATTGGATGAGTTAAAAGGTAAGCTTAGCTTCAATTCATTTAAATATGAAAATACAAACGAAAAATATAGTTTTGAAGACCTTATTGTTCAATCTTCCTTTGAACAAGACAAACAGACCATAAGTATTGACAGTCCAGATGTGATCAGTGGTAAATTGGAGGGTGAGTTTAAATTGACCTCGTTACCACAACTTTTTTCTGATGCTGTTGAAAATTTATACTTCAGAAGCAAAAAAGACTCTAAAAGCAAAAATCAGTTTGTTGATTTTGATCTCAATATTTATAACAAAATTGTTGAAGTATTCTTTCCAGAGATTGAAGTTGCTCCAAAAACTTATATAAGAGGGAGTATTGATGCAGATGCAAATAATTTATCATTGAATTTTAGGTCACCTCATTTGGATATTTATGGTAATACGCTAGATAATATTAACATACAGATAGATACAGAAAATCCACTGTATAACTCATATGTCGAAATTGAAAGTATTATCACTTCGTTTTATAACATTTCAGATTTCAATATGATTAATGTAAATCTGAAAGACACATTGTTTGTTAGAACTGAATTTAAGGGAGGCAAGTTGCAGAAAGACAATTTCAATTTAAGTATTTATCAAACCTTGGATAGTGATGATAAATCTACATTTGGATTCAAGCGTTCAAGTATTGTTTACAATGATAATTTATGGTTTATCAATAGAGATTCCAATAAAAATAATAAAGTTGAAATCGAGCGAGGTTTTCAAAATTTCAATGTAGACTCCCTCAAAGTTACAAGTGGAAATCAATCAATATTTTTTGATGGGATTCTAAGGGATTCAACTTTTAAAGATTTAAAACTTACATTCAATAAGGTAGAGCTTGCTGATATAGTTCCTAAACAGGATAGTATCAATTTTGCAGGAGTTCTGGATGGAAGATTGGATATTTTCCAAAAAAACAATTTATATGCTCCAAATCTTGACATCATAATTGAGGATTTTGTGTTCAATGAAATTAAATATGGACAGTTTTCTTTGGAAGCAGATGGTAACAAGGACTTGAGTTCATTTAATTTACTTTCTGAATTAAAACTTGATGATGATTTACTTTTCAAAGCAGATGGATCAATATTTTCAATAGAAAATGATCAATATTTTGATGTTGACGTTAGTGTTAATGAGTTTGATCTTAGCTCTTTGACTGTGTTTGGTGAAGATGTCATTTCCAAGATCCGTGGATTTGCTTCAGGCAATGTTGATGTCACTGGCAAGCTTAACAATCCATACTTAAATGGAGAATTATTATTGAATGAAGCGGGATTAAAAGTCCCTTACTTAAATATTGATTTTGATTTTGATAAAAATTCAAAAATAAGTTTCGATGATAAAGACTTTGTTTTCGATAATATTGGTGTTACAGACGTCAAATACAATACCCAAGGTCTGTTAAACGGAAGAATAAGCAACCAAAATTTCAGTGAATGGTTTTTAGATTTAAATCTAAGTTCAAATAATTTAGTGGCTCTAGATACTGAATTTGAAGAAGGTGATCTTTATTATGGAACTGCGTTCATTGACGGATCAGCTTCGATTACAGGACCTACAGATGAAATAGAAATCAACGTAAATGCAATTACTCAGAAAAATACTGTGTTTAAAATACCCTTGGACGATTCTGAGTCTTTAGGCGATAATTCATTTATTTATTTTCTAAGCCTGGAAGACAAGCTATCCAAAGAAGCCGGCAGAAAAATAGAGTTGAAGGAGGTAAAAGGTTTGAGTCTAAACTTTGATCTCGATATCACTCGAGATGCCGAAGTGGAAATAGTAGTAGACCCAGCTAGTGGTAGCAGCTTGAAAGGAAGAGGGGCAGGGACACTTCTAATAGAGATCAATACCAATGGGAAATTCAATATGTATGGAGATTTCGTTGCCTATGAAGGTGAATATAATTTCAAATACTCAGGTTTGGTACAGAAGCGATTTGAGGTTGTTCCAGGATCGAATTTGACTTGGAATGGTGATCCTGTGAGAGCAAATATAGATGTACAGGCAAAATATATAACTGAAGCAAATCCAGCGATTTTACTTGAAAATCCTTCAGTCAACCGAGAAATTCCTGTGGAAGTCCTCATCAATTTAACTGGACAGATCATCCAACCTGATATTGAATTCAGTTTAAATTATCCCAATTTGTCTTCTGTAGTAAAAAGTGAGTTAGAATATCGTGTTCAAGGCCGAGAAAATACTGAACTTCAAGCTTTATCGTTGGTTACTCAGGGAACTTTTTATAGTCAGGCAGGTCTAGGACAGAATGCAATCACAGGTAACTTGATTGAAAGAGCTTCCGGGATAGTAGATGATATTATTTCAAAAGAGGATAATAAATTTAAACTCGGTTTGAATTATCAACAAAATGACAGAAGTCTTACTCAAAACAATCTTGCAGATAGAGTTGGACTTTCTATCAAAACTAAGATAAGTGATCGGGTCTTAATCAACGGTAGGTTTGGGGTTCCAGTAGGGGGAGTTACAGAGTCTGTTGTGTTTGGTAATGTAGAGATAAATTTTCTTCTGAATGAAACAGGGAGTTTGAGAGCAAATGTGTTTAACAGAGAAAGTGATATACAATTTATAGGAGAAGAACTAGGATATACGCAGGGAATTGGCTTGACTTACACCGTAGATTTTAACAACTTCAAAGAGTTGATTAATAAAATAATGAATAAGGAATTCACTAAAGAGAAGAAAGAAGACAAAAAAGATGAAAATGATAAAACAATTGAATTGCCTTCTTACATCAATTTCCCTTCAAATAGAGGAGCTAATTAATAATTCTTTTCCAAAAATAAATTATAACAGCTATAGAAATCAGGCAGATTAAAGCTGATAAAATAAAAAGAGTCATCTCATTATAAATAAGATACCCCGTAGCAAACAATGCTGAGTATACTCCAGCGACTCCTGCTATAAATCCAATTATTTTATACTTAAATCCATCAAATTTTTGACCGTTATCAAATACTTTCTTTTCAAAAGAATCTATAGTTTCTTTTGATGATGGTTTGGTTAGTAAAGTAACTCCTACCCAAATACAAGTCGTTATTAATACACCAATTACAAGTTCAATATGGGATTCTAATTGCCAAATCCCATAGGTTTTTCCTACAAAAAATGTAACAGCGATAATAAAGGAGGAGAGCATCGCCGCAATTTCACTATATGGATTTATTTTGTACCAAAACCACCTCAATATAAAAAGTAGACCAGTGCCAGCACCAATTTGAAGTAATAAATCGAAGGCTTCTTTTGCTTCTTCGAGGACTAAAGCAAGAAGAGCAGCAAAAATCATCATGAACAAGGTGGAAAGCCTACCAACTAATACTTTATTGCTTTCCGAGGCATTAGGCTTTAAAAACCTTACATAAAAATCATTTACAACATAACTACTTCCCCAATTGAGATGTGTGGAAATCGTACTCATAAATGCTGCAATCAATGATGTAATGACAAGGCCAAGAAGTCCAGCAGGAAGATAAGATAACATAGCAGCATAAGCTAAATCATTTTTAATAAAGTCTTCATTCAGATCTGGGAATGCAAGAGCTAGGCTTTGTAGGTCAGGAAATAATACAATAGAGGCTAAACCAATAATTATCCAAGGCCATGGTCTTACAGCATAATGCACAACTGTGAACAGAAGTGTTGCAAGGGTTGCATGTTTTGTGTTTTTGGCGGCTAGCATACGCTGGACAATATACCCCCCGCCACCTGGTTCGGCACCAGGATACCACACACTCCACCACTGGACGGCTAGGGGTACAACTAAAATTGGAATAAAAACTTTAGGATTTGAAAAATCTGGGAAAATCGAACTTTTCTCATTCACCTCAGGAACTGCAAGTAATTCTTGTAAACCACCAATTTCAGGCATTTCTACGATGTAGATAGTTGCCCAAATACTACCAGTAATAGCAATTGCAAACTGTATAAAATCGGTAAGAATAACACCTTTTAAACCTCCAAGCATTGAGTATAGGACAGTCACTGAACATGAAATTACTAAAGATTCAACTGCAGAAAAGTTGAACATCACATGACCAATTTTAATAGCAGCCAAGCAAACGGTCGCCATAATAACTATATTGAAGAATACTCCTAAATATATGGCTCTAAACCCTCTTAAAAAGGCAGCACTTTTGCCGCTGTAGCGGAGTTCATAAAACTCAAGATCTGTTGATATTTCACTTTTTCTCCAGAGTTTGGAATAAAAAAATACGGTAAGCATTCCTGTGAGTAGAAAACTCCACCAGACCCAATTACCATAAACCCCATCGTTTCTTACTATACCTGCTACAAGCCCTGGGGTATCAGCAGCAAAGGTGGTGGCCACCATCGATATACCAAGCAACCACCAGGACATATTCCGTCCGGATAGAAAGAAATTCTTCGCATTTTTCCCACTAGACCTGGAAGCATAGACGCCAATCCCAAGGCTTATTGCAAAAAAGGCGATGATAATAACCCAGTCAATGAAGCTTAGTAGCATATAATTTATCCTTGAAAGGCAATAAGGCTTATCTCAACATTAGCATCTTTTGGTAATCTTGCGACTTGAACAGTTTCTCTGGCTGGAGCTGTATCTTCATTAAAGTATGAGCCGTAGATTTCATTGATTTTTGAAAAATTATTCATGTCAGAAATAAAGATGCTTGTTTTTATCACATGAGAAAAGTCTAAGTTAGCTTCACTTAAAATGGCCTTCAAACTTATCATGACGCGGTTCGTCTCTTCCTCTATGGTATTAAATTCGGTTTTCCCTGTTTCAGGGTTTATTGCAATCTGCCCTGAGGTATAGAGAAAGCCATTTATGCTTACAGCTTGATTATAAGGTCCAATTGGAGCAGCAGCATGTTTAGTTTTAATTATTTTTTTCATAATGATTAATTTAAAGTTCTATCTCTTTCTCTGTTCTTATCATATTTCACATCTTGTAATATATTGGATTTAATTCCTATAAAGAAAAACCATGATTTTCTTATTCCAAAAGGTGTCCAGTTAAAACTCATCTGCCAACTTTTCAAGTCTTTAGCAAACCGAAGTTGTGTAAATGAAAATCCTTTATTTTTAATATCATAACCAGATGATACACCCACCTTCCATGTAGGAGATAATTCTACATCTCCAGAAAACATTAAGGAATGAGAACTTATCTCGTTTTCTCTTGCTTGATTAGAATAGGTCATTGTGTAAGATAAATTTAAATTCCAGGGTATGGCGTAATTATAAAATTCATTTTCATCACTTTTAGACTCTTCATTATTGGGCCGTCGATTCATCATTTCACTCGTTCCAAAAAGATCATCCGGACGTCCACCATTTCGATAGCTTTCAGAATCAAATTCTTCATCATCTCCGTCTCCATCATCTTCACCTTCATCTTTTTGAAAATCTTTATTTGAAAATGAATAACTAAAACTTAAATTACCTCTTGTAAGTCTAAATAAACTTCCTCCGTTATTAATATTAAGAGTGTTTATTCTACGATTATTACTGTTTAGAGCATACATGTCTAACGACCCCAAGAAGTTGACTGCCAGCTTATCTTTCACTACAGGCAATGTACCTCTCACAGATACTGGACTTAAATTTAATGAATCAAGTGCAAAATTATAATTTGTACTAAAGCTTAAATTACTTAAAAGACTTCTCTTTTCGAAGCGGTCATCACCTGTAAGTGTTGAGTCTTTTTTTCTCACCTTGGCTTCAAAATCATTTGTGACACTGAAGGACATACTACTGGTGAAATTGTTTCCCGGCGCACCATTTAGTGTTCCTTCAAACCTTGAATACTCTACAACTTCATCTTCAAGTCCCGCAATTCCTGTTCTCGTATATTCATCGTAATATTGATCAAAGGCTGGTCCTATGTTGTAAGACACAGAAGGTCTTATCACATGACGGATGGCTTTTATATTACTATGATCGCCAAAATCGAACATTCCGTAGACAGTGGTTCCTACCGAAGTTGAAAAATCGTATGTTCTGTAAGAATCAAATCCATTTATCGTGTCCCTTTCTACTTGACCTATCTGCTCATCAAATCTCTGTTCGAAGGTCTTAAGAGTCCAGACTTCGTTAAAATTTGCACTTGTACTCACACTAAAATGATCAAATATTTTAAAATTTGTTGAAATTGGGATTGTATGTCTAGCTCCTGAATTTGCATTTTCAAACATTTCCGGGCGAAAGAATAATGAGTCTGTTGTAGTAATTCTGTTTTCTGCTCTTACATTATACTGAAGATTTATATTTTGTATAGCTCCCTGCTTAGTTCCTGTTTTTGGCTCAAAAGGGAAAACCCTCCCAATGCTGAACTGTAAGGTAGGTAATGTAAGGTTTATGACTTCAGTATTGGTATTTTGGTTATGTGTAGCAGAGATATTCAAATTCATACCCGGTTCTCCTTCAAACGTTTTTGAATAGGAAATGGAAGAATTTAATGTATTATTTAAAAAATTACCTGTATTATTCTGGTTTACAGATTGCTGGTAGTAATCACTGGATCCTAAATTTACAGAAGCTGAGAATCTTGATGATGGGTTTGCCTTTTGGTCTTGATTATGACTCCAACGCAGGTTATATATGGTCGTTTCACTAAAATTTGGAAATCCCCGTTCTTCGAGTAATAATTTCTCATATCTAAAGGCTACGTTTCCGTTAAAACGATACCTGGCATTGTAGTTACTTTCTAGCCGAACACCGTAACTTCCATTGGTGTAATAATCTCCCTGTACTGCTAAATCGGCATAATCACTTATTGCAAAATAGTATCCACCATTTTGTAAAAAGAACCCTCTATTTATATTTTCACCGTAAGAAGGAATGATAAAACCAGATGATTGTTTTTCTGTCAATGGAAAGTATCCAAAAGGTAAACCTAAGGGAGTTGGAACATCTGCTATATACATATTGACAAAACCCGTAACGATTTTGCTATCAGGAACAAATTTTATTTTTCTTGCAAAAAAATAGTAATCTGCGTCATCTACATCTTCCGCAGTGGTGAATTTTGCGTTAGCTAAATAATAAATGGAATCGTTTTGTCTCTTAGAAATTTCCCCTTTTACCTTAAAGCCACCCTGTTCTGTCCTTGAATTAAAAACCAAAGCTTTCTGTGAATCAAAATTAAAAATCAAACTATCGGGTTCAACTAAATTATTACCTTGTTTGAAAGTTGGTTTTTGGGTGTAAGTCCCCGTAGAATCAATAATTCCTGCTGCAAAGACTTCTTTAGTTGAATTATTCATAACGATTCTCCCTGCATTGATGATCATGTCACCATACTCTACAACGGCTTCGTTATAGAGGTACATTTTGTTTTCCTTTCTTGATAATTTTTTGTAGTCTTTGGCAAAAGCATTTACAATATCAGTCAAAGTTTCTCGCTTTCTAACTGTTTGATTTTGAGCAATGGTGTCCCCAATTATGTATTTTATTCTCTGAGTTATAGAATCGGCCTTATTATTGATTAAGTAACCAAGGTCAGTTTTTTTTGATTCTTTTTCTTGTCCATAAAGGCCGAAATTCAAAAGAAATACAATAAAAAAAAGTATGTAAAGTAAGTTTGTACGCAAAGCTTTTAGTACTATTTTTGTAAAAGTGGCCATTATTAAGAAGTTCCAAAATTACATTTTATTTTTATGCTTCCTAAAAAAGTTTCAAATAACATCCACAATTATAAAATCTATGTTTAGACCTAACTTTAGTCTCCCTTTATTATTGTTTTTATTCATTTTTAATTTGAGTGTAAATTTGACTTACGCTCAATCTGCTTCTAAAAAATTTATTGTGGTATTAGACGCTGGACATGGTGGTAAGGATGCAGGTAATACTGGTAATAATTATTTTGAGAAGGATATAGCATTGAAGATTGTTCTTAAGGTTGGTGAGCAGCTTAAAAAATATGAAGACTTAAAAGTGATTTATACAAGAGATAAAGATGTGTTTATTCCTCTAAATAAAAGGGCTGAAATTGCAAATAAGGCTAATGCTGATCTGTTTGTTTCGGTACATTGTAATGGTGTAAATAATAGCGCCCCATCTGGTACAGAGACTTTTGTTCTAGGTTTGCATAGAAACAAGGACAATTTGGAAATTGCAATGAAAGAGAATTCAGTTATAAAGTTTGAAGATGATTATCAGATAAAATACGATGGTTTTGACCCCGATTCTCCTGAGTCTTATATTGGGTTTTCAATCATGCAAGAAGAATTTTTGGATCAGAGTGCTTTGCTTGCCGATTTTGTTCAAAAACAATTTTCAAGTACAATGAGTTTAAAAAATAGAGGTGTTAAGCAAGCTGGATTTCTTGTATTGAGAGAAACTTACATGCCAAGTGTTTTGATCGAAACTGGATTTCTGACCAATAAAGCTGAGGGCGCTTTTTTAAATTCTGTCAATGGGCAGACCAAACTCGCAGATGCAATTGTCGATGGTATTAATAATTATAAAAACATTATTAATGTTAAAGCTTTAGAGGCAGAGCTTAGCGAATACAAAGTAAATTCTAGTGACGTAATAGAAGATTTTTCTTCAGTAAAATTTAAAATTCAATTAGCGGCAAGTTCAAGAAAAATTGATCCAAGTCCAGAAAACTTTAAACAATTGGTGCCAATATCAAGATATCAAGAAAATGACTTGTTCAAATATCTATTTGGAGAAACAAATAACTACATGAGTGCACAAACCTTAAGAGATAGAGCTAAAGCAGAAGGTTATACATCTGCATTTATTGTTGCTTTCAATTCTGTAGGTGAAAAAATTTCAATAAAAGAAGCGCTCAATACAAGAGTTAATAACTAGTTTTCATTAAAGTTTACTACATTTGAAACAAAACATTATCCTTTGAAAAAAGAAGTAAAAGTTGGCATTTTAGCCATTGTTGCGGTAGCCTTATTTATTTTTGGTTACAATTTCCTTAAAGGAAATAACTTATTTAATACATCACGAACTTTTTATGCGGTTTATGATAACGTTGAAGGTCTAAACCAATCAGCACCTGTTACTATTAATGGATATCAAGTAGGTTCAGTTACCAAAATTGATTTTATCGAATCTGGTAAATTATTGGTTACCATGAATATGAGCGACGATTTCACTTTTCCTAAGAAAAGTGTTGCAAAAATTTACGGTGGAGGACTTATAGGTGGTAAATCTATGAAAATTGAACTAGATGATGATTTTAGTAATATAGCCAAGTCCGGTGATACTTTACAATCTGCAGTTGAAGAAGGTTTAATTGAACTTGTAAATGAGAAGCTTACACCATTAAAGGATAAAATTTCTCATGCTGTTGTAGAAATTGATACTTTACTTGGGTCTATTAATTATGTTCTGGATGCACAAACAAGAAATAATTTAAAAGAATCTATAAAGAGTCTTAATGGGACAATGGCTTCACTAAACTCATCTTCCTCTAAAATGGAAGGTATCCTAGATACAAACAGAGATAAGATAAACCTGTCCATAGATAAATTCAGTCAGACTGCAGATAATCTTTCTAAAATGACAGATTCTTTATCTCAAATTGAGTTTAAAAGTATTGTTCAAAATGCAGATGAAACACTGTTAAACCTGAATGAAATTTCAAGTAAATTGAATAGCGGAGAAGGAAGTTTAGGTAAATTACTAAATGATGATCAACTATACCAAAATGTTGAAAACGCTACTAAAGAGATGGAAGAGCTTATGAGAGATTTGAAATTAAATCCTAAGCGTTACGTTCATTTTTCAGTATTCGGTAAAAAAAACAAAGAGTATAACAACCCTGAAGATTAAAAAACAATGTTAGAATATTTACCACAGATTTTATTTTTAATAGTTTTAGTTGGAGCATTTTTATTTTTTATTAAAAATGTCTCTTCCTTAAAAAGGAATATCAATTTAGGTAAGGAAATTGATCGATCTGATCGAAAAGATCAAAGGTTAAAAAAAATGTTGAGGGTGGCTTTAGGTCAGTCTAAAATGGTTGCAAGACCCATAGCTGGGATTTTACACATAATTGTATATGTGGGGTTTGTGATCATAAACATCGAAGTCCTTGAAATAATAATTGACGGTATTGCTGGAACTCATAGAATCTTCGGATTTCTTGGGCCTGTGTATGATTTTTTAATCGGTAGTTTTGAAATCTTAGCTTTCTTAGTATTAGCTAGTGTCATCATTTTCTGGATCAGAAGAAACATGATGAATATCAAAAGATTTTTATCCAAAGAATTAAAAGGTTGGCCTAAAAATGATGCAAATTATATTCTTTATTTTGAAGTTGTGTTAATGGTGCTTTTCTTAACCATGAATGCTACAGATTATCAGTTACAACTACTCGGGGCATCTCACTATGCCAGTGAAGCTGGTATCACAGGATCATTTCCTATTAGTCAGTATTTGCTTCCTCTTTTTGATAAAATGAGTGTAGAGTCACTTGTAATCATAGAGAGAACAGCTTGGTGGCTTCATATTGTAGGAATTCTAATTTTTCTGAATTATTTATATTATTCAAAACATCTTCATATTTTACTCGCTTTTCCAAACGTATATTTTTCGAAGCTTGATGATTTAGGAAAGTTTAAAAATCTTGATGCAGTTACAAAAGAAGTAAAAATGATGATGGATCCAGACGCAGATCCGTATGCTGAACCAGAAGGAAGTGATGACGATATCCCAGAGAAATTTGGAGCTAGTGATGTTCAAGATCTTAGCTGGTTCCAGTTATTGAGCGCTTATACATGTACAGAGTGTGGACGTTGTACTTCAGAATGTCCAGCTAACCAAACTGGTAAAAAATTATCTCCAAGGAAAATAATGATGGACACCAGAGATCGATTAGAAGAGGTTGGTCAAAAACTAAATAATAAAGAAGAAATTACAGCAGATAATCAACTACTCGATAATTATATTAGTCGTGAAGAGTTATGGGCATGTACAACTTGTAATGCATGTGTTGATGCCTGTCCTATAGGAATTGATCCATTGTCTATAATAATGGACATGAGACAATACCTCGTTATGGAAGAAAGTGCTGCTCCTGTAGAATTAAACAATGCAATGTCCAATATTGAAAATAATTCTGCACCATGGCCTTACAACCAGCAGGATAGATTGGACTGGGCAAAAGAAGAAGCTTAATCATCATGTCACAAAAACAGCAAGATTCCAAAGGCCAAACAATCAGTCCAAGTTTACCAGATGGTGTAAAAAACTATTTAATTGATATTGATGGAACAATCACAGGCGATGTTCCAAATGAAGAGCCAGAGAGAATGGCTACCTGTGAGCCTTTTCCCGACGCATTGAAAACTGTGAACAAATGGTATGATGAGGGACATCAGATTTGCTTTTTTACGTCTAGGGTACAGGAACACAGAAAAGTAACTGAAGATTGGCTGAATAAACATGGTTTCAAATACCATAGTTTATTAATGGGGAAACCCAGAGGTGGTAATTATCATTGGATAGACAACCATATTGTAAAAGCTACTAGATATAAAGGTCAGTTCACAGATTTAGTCGATAAAAAAGAGACAATACAAGTATTTAAAGAATAAAAGATACAATAATGAGTGAAAATTTAAAAGTGCCTACAATGGCATCATATTTAGCAGAAGGAAAACAACCAGAAGTCCTATTTTGGGTAGGTTGTGCAGGTAGTTTTGATGATAGAGCCAAAAAAATAACCAAGGCCTTTGTTAAGATTTTAAATAATACAAATGTTGATTTTGCAGTTTTGGGAACTGAGGAAGGCTGTACTGGTGATCCTGCCAAGAGAGCTGGTAACGAGTTTTTGTTTCAAATGCAAGCCATGACAAACATTGAAGTTTTGAATGGCTATGAGGTGAAGAAAATTGTGACAGCTTGCCCTCACTGTTTCAACACAATCAAAAACGAATACCCATCGTTGGGTGGAAACTATGAAGTTGTTCATCATACTCAGTTCTTAAAACAATTATTGAATGAAGGGCGATTAAAAGTTGAAGGAGGAAAATTTAAGGGAAAAAGAATCACCTATCACGATCCTTGCTATCTTGGAAGAGCAAATGGAGAATATGAAGCACCAAGGGATTTACTTCGAAAACTTGAAGTAGAACTTGTTGAAATGAAATCATGTAAATCTAAAGGTTTATGTTGTGGTGCAGGCGGTGCCCAGATGTTCAAGGACGCAGAAAAAGGTGATAAAGAAGTTAATATTCATAGAACTGAACAGGCTGTTGATGTTAAGCCAGATGTTATTGCAGCTGGATGTCCATTTTGTAACACAATGATGACAGACGGAGTGAAAAACAAAGAAAAGCAAGATGATATTGCAGTTTTGGATGTTGTCGAAATGATTGCAAACGCTGAAGATTTATAAAATATATGGTAGTAGAATTTAACCAATTACCAGATTCTTCACGAGTCTGGGTTTTTCAAGCCAATAGAGGATTTAGTGAAACTGAGCTCGAAGAAATCAAGCCTGAGGTTGAAGCGTTCTTGAAAAGTTGGACTGTACATGGACAAGCTTTGAAAGCTGGTTTTGAAATAAGATATAACAGGTTTATTATACTTGGACTAGATGAGTCACAAGCAAATGCAAGTGGTTGTTCAATAGACGCATCAGTTCATTTCATTCAAAGTTTGGAAAAGGAATACAACGTGGATCTTTTGGATAAAATGAATGTAAGTTTTAAAAATGGAGAATACGTAGCCTATAAATCACTTCTAGACTTCAAAAAAATGGTAAAGCAAAAAGCAGTTTCTCCCCAAACAATTGTTTTCAATAATCTTGTGAATACAAAAGCTGAATATGAAGAATTTTGGGAAGTGCCAATGACGGAGAGCTGGCACAGCCGTTTATTATAATTTTATATGATTTCTAAAAACTATTTGAAAGTCGTCTTTATGATGACTTTTTTTTCATTCAATTGTGTTTTTTCACAAAGCAGCTTGTTTTCTGAAGATATAAATAAACAGAGAAAATGGGTAGAATCTGTTTATTCAAACTTGAGTCTTGATGAGAAAATTGGACAATTGTTTATGATTGACGTTTTTACAAACAAATCTGATAGTGAACTTGAATCTATAAAGCGTTTTATAAAAACAAACCACATTGGTGGTGTTATTTTTTCAAAAGGTACACCATATAGACAAGCAAAATTCACAAATGATATTCAAACTGAAAATAAAGTCCCTCTTTTAGTAGGTATGGATGCAGAGTGGGGGCTCGCCATGCGTCTGGACTCTACTTACGCTTTCCCCTGGAATATGACTTTGGGTGCAATCCAAGATACAAGTATTGTGAAAAAAGTTGGATATCAGATAGGTAAACATAATAAAAGGCTTGGAGTTCATATCAATTTTGCCCCGGTAGCAGACATAAATACCAATCCTGAAAATCCAATAATTGGTAACCGTTCTTTTGGTGAAAGCAAAGACATTGTGATTTCTCACTCCGTTGCTCTCATGAAAGGCATGCATGAGGCTGGTATCTTGACAAGTGCAAAACATTTTCCAGGGCATGGTGACACTCAGCAAGACTCACATAAGACGCTTCCAACAATCAATTTTTCAGCAGATCGCATTCGTGATGTTGAACTAGAGCCTTTTAAAGCCTTAATTAAAGAAGGTGTAAGTAGTGTAATGGTAGCACATCTTAATGTACCAAGTTTAGATAATCGTCCAAATTACCCCTCTTCACTTTCTCCGAAAATTGTTTCTGAAATACTTATAGAAGAACTGAACTTCAAAGGGCTAGTTATCACAGATGCGTTGAATATGAAAGGCGCAAGTGATAATAACTCTCCAGGTGAAGTTGATCTAAGGGCTTTTATGGCTGGAAGCGATATTCTTCTGATTTCAGAAAACGTTCCGAAAGCTATTCAAATTATAAAGAATGCAATTTCAAAAGGTGATCTTTCTAAAGATAGATTGGAAAGATCAGTAAAAAAAATATTGTATGCGAAATATAAAGTTGGCTTGAATGAATTTGAACCAATAGAGACTTCAAATTTGACAGCAGAATTAAATTCTGAAGAAAATGATGCCTTATATCAACATGCAATTGAAAATGCAAGTACCCTAATAAAAAATGACCTGGGGATCTTACCTATTAATGATATAGAATATCAAAAAATAGGATATTTGGAGCTCGGGGATGATAGTGGTGATAAGTTCTTTAAAGCTATGAATACTTATGCCGATGTCAAAAAGATTGAGAATAAGGATTCAATACTTGATGATCCTGGACAATTGGATTTTGATCATGTCATAATTGGCTTTCATAAGTCAAATGCAAACCCTTGGACAGATTATAAATTTACCCCTTTTGAATTAAACTTAATAAACTCCATTTCAAAGGAAAATAAAGTTACGCTTGTCAATTTTTCGAGACCTTACAGTCTGCTTGATCTTCAGAGTTTTATAAATATAGATGTGATCTTACAAATATATCAGAATAGTGATATAGCTCAATTTGTTGCCGCTCAGCAAATCTTTGGAGCTTCATCTATAAACGGTAAACTACCAGTAAGTATTTCTTCAGCTTTTCCAGTAGGGACTGGTTATAAGTTAAAATCTAACGGTCGACTCGGTGTGGGCTACTCTCAGAATTTAGGTTTCGACTCGAGTTTTGAAGCTAAAATCGATTCTCTTGCTAATTATGCACTAGAAGAAGAGATGACACCGGGTATGCAAATATTGATTGCCAGAAAGGGAAAAATTATTTATGACAAAAATTTTGGGTTTCATACCTATGATAAAAAAATAAATGTCGAGTCCAGTAATGTCTATGATTTAGCTTCTCTTACCAAAATACTTACAACATTACCTATTTTGATGACCCTTCAAGAATCTGGCAAACTTAGTTTAGACTCAAAGCTCCACGAGCTGTTACCAGAACTTGCTAGCACAAATAAGGCCAATATTACCGTCCTAGATATGCTATCGCATTATGCTAGATTAGAACCTTGGATTCCTTTTTATAAAAAAACTCTTGAGAATAAAAACGACTATTACGAAACCGAACAGTCTAAAGATTTTAGTATAAAAGTTGCAAATAATATGTATCTAAGGACAGATTATAAGGATTCTATTTATGCTGAGATTGTTGAGAGCGATTTAAGAGATACGTTGGAATATAAATATTCAGATTTGCCTTATTACTTTTTAAAAAAGTTCATTGAAAAAGAAACAAATTCTTCATTGAACAGTTTAGCAGAAACTTTTTTTTACAAACCAATGGGGCTTCAACGCTTAAAATTCTTTCCACTACAGCACTTTGCAAAAGAAGAAATTGTACCTACTGAATTCGATACAGAATGGAGAAATGAACTTGTTCATGGAACAGTCCATGATCAAGGTGCGGCAATGCTTGGCGGAGTTGGCGGGCACGCAGGATTATTTGGAAACGCTCGTGATGTAGCTTCTTTCATGCAATTGTATTTAAATGGAGGTGATTTTGGGGGTAAAACTTATTTTAAACCAGCTACAATGACTAGATTTAATACTTGCTATTACTGTGAGCAAAATGTGAGGAGAGGAGTTGGTTTTGATAAACCGCAGCTTGAAGACATTGGTCCAACATGCGGATGTATTTCTATGTCGAGTTTTGGTCATTCTGGATTCACAGGCACTTATGCCTGGGCAGATCCAGAAGAAGAAATTATCTACGTTTTTCTATCCAATAGAATTCATCCAGATGCTTCCAATGCAAAACTTATCAAAGAAGACATAAGGACCAAGATTCAAGGTTTTATTTATGAAAGTCTGCAATTGAAAAATTAATTTGAGATTAGTTTAAGACTAAGATATTTTTCAAACTTCTACTTTTGAAATCTATAATTTAAAATATGAAAATAGCCATAGTGTGTTATCCTACATTTGGTGGGAGTGGAGTAGTAGCTACAGAACTTGGAATTGCACTGTCAAAACGTGGGCATGAGATACATTTTGTGACTTACAAACAACCTGTAAGACTGGAATACTTGTCCAGTTCAATTCATTACCATGAAGTTCTAGTTCCTGAATATCCATTATTTCATTATCAACCTTATGAACTGGCTCTTTCCAGTAAGTTGGTGAGAGTAGTACAAAAACATAAAATAGATATTCTACACGTTCATTATGCTATTCCTCATGCTTATGCAGGATTTATGGCTCAACAAATGCTATTGGAAGAAGGAATGAAGTTACCAATGATGACAACATTACACGGTACTGATATTACTCTTGTCGGCAGCCATTCTTTCTACAAACCAGCGGTAAACTTTAGCATTAACAAGAGTGATATTGTCACATCGGTTTCCGAAAGCTTAAAAAACGATACACTCGATATTTTTGACATTAAGAAGAAAATTGAAGTTGTACCAAACTTTATTGATATATCCAATCTTAAAGAATCTTTTGAAGATTGTAAACGTCATATGGTTGCTTTTGAAGATGAGAAAGTGATAACTCATGTCAGTAATCTCAGGGAAGTAAAACGCCTGACTGACGTCATTGAAATCTTTTATAGAATTCAATCTAAAATTAAGTCGAGATTGATCATCGTTGGTGATGGACCTGACAGAGAAAAAGCTGCTAATTTGGCCAAAGATTTAAATATAAAAGATAGAGTGATTTTCTTAGGAAAAAGTAATGAAGTTGAGCGTATACTTTGCTATTCGGATCTTTTTCTCTTGCCATCAGAAAAAGAAAGCTTCGGACTTGCAGCCCTTGAGGCTATGGCTCATAGAGTTCCTATTATTTCTTCTAATGTAGGAGGTTTGCCAGAAGTTAACAAGCATGGTATTTCTGGTTATTTGAGTAATGTAGGTGATATTGATGATATGGCCCAAAATGGAATTAAAATCTTATCAGATGATAATGTTCTAAATAAGTTTAAAGCTGGAGCTAGAGCTATTGCTGAGCAATTTGATGTAGAAAGGGTTGTTTGTCAGTATGAAAAATTATATCAGAAGATGATTTAACTCGCTAGGTTAATAGTGATTTAAGAAAATACCTCGACAGCTTTGCTTCGAGGTATTTTTTTACTCCTTAATATTCCTAATATCAATCTTTTCAGACCTAAATTTATTTTTTCCAAAATCCAAAGTTCTTATTGGGAAAGGAATATTGATATTATTTTTATTGTAAGCAGCCTTGATAGCTAATATGGCTTTATGTTGAGATTTATATATATCAGCTTGGTTCGAAACATCTGTCCAAAATCTCAATTGATAATTAATTGAACTGTCACCAAATTGAGTATAAAAAAACTGTATACTTTCACCAGGTTGCTGATTGAAAATTTCTTTTATAGCGTTCTCAGTTATTTCCTGAACCTTTGGTAAGTCGCTTTCATACCCAACACCACATTCTAGTATTATCCTACCCCTTGGTGTTCTACTGAAATTCTTGAAAGGAGCGTCTACAATTTTAGAATTTGGTATAATTACCAAATTATAATCTACAGTTTGTATGATGACACTTCTTAAGTTAATATCGACTACAAATCCGCTATAGCCATTAGTTTCAATCCAATCTCCTATTTGAAGCTTTGGAATAAAACTAATGATGATCCCTGAAAAAGTATTATGAAGCGTTCCCTGTAATGCGAAACCAACTGCTAAACCTAAAACCCCTGCAGCACCTAGAATAGTAGTTAGTACAGAATTCAGATTTAAAATCCCTAAGGCTAAAATATACCTAAAGAAATAATGACAACCCTGAAAACTTTGACTGAAACTGTTCTTATCGAATCTTGAGCAGTGCTTTTTCTAAAAATTTTGTCAACTAATCTACTCGCATATTTTGCGAACACGACAAATATTATAATAACTAATGTAGCAATCAGAAAATTGGGTAGATTCAATACTATTGAATCTACCCAATTTATAACTTTGTCAGATAACTCTGACCATGACTTTTCAGTCTTTTCAATTATTTCAGAATCTTGCATTTTTTAATTTAAGAATGTTGTTTTTCCTCTTTTTTCATTATCCAAGCATCAAGCATCCAACTTGTTTTCTCTAACTCTCTAATATAAGCTCCAACAAGATCAATGGTACCTTCATCTTCATTTTTATCTGCTACATCTATAGTAATCCTCATTTGAGATATGATTTTGCTATGGTCTCTAAGCAAAGCGGCTACCATTTCAAAATCTTCGATATCTGAAGAAACTTCAGATAAATTGGATATATCGAGGTATTGAGTAAAATTACTTTCTGGTTGAAAACGTAAAGTTAAAATCCGTTCAGCAATTTCGTCAACTTTAACTTTTGCATCATTATACATATCTTCAAATTGTTCATGTAGGTCAAAGAAATTATGACCTGAAACGTTCCAATGAAAATTTCTCAATTTTTGATAATATAAATGATAATCAGCAAGTAAAATATTTAATTGTTTTACTGTGTCTTTAGTTTTTGATTTATCTAAATTTAGATAATTCATAAATTAAAATTTTTAAAACTAAACTTTAGTCATTTTTATTTGTCTGCTAGCTTGTTATTCCAAGCGTCAAGCATCCAGCTTGTTTTTTCTAGCTCTCTGATGTAAGCACCAATTAAATCAATTGTTCCTTCATCATCATTAGCATCTGCAACTTCTATAACTTTTCTCATCTGGGTAATAATAAAACCATGATCATGTAAAAGCTCACTAACCATTTCAACATCTTCTTTGTCCGAAGTCGATTCTTTCAGATTAGATAGTTTTAAATAAGTTGAAAGATTACTTTCTGGATAAGATCTTAAAGTTAAAATTCGCTCAGCTATTTCATCAACTTTGAGTTTAGCATCATCATACATGACCTCGAATTGCTCATGTAAATCGAAGAAGTTATGACCCACAATATTCCAATGAAAATTCCTCAATTTCTGGTAATACATATGATAGTCTGATAAAAGAATATTTAATTCCTTGACCGTATCTTTAGTTTTGTTTTTATCTAAGTTTAAGTAATTCATATAATTATTGTTTATTTAATTTTCAATTTATTCATCATTTCTTCTGATACCTGACCGCCGGATTTTCCGTAACCATCAACTAGCATTCCTTTATGTCCATCTGAAGTTTTTATAGCGTATAAAATGGAATTATCAGCTGGATTTGCCATACCCTCAAATCTGAAATATTCATCAACTTCAAATTCATTAATAGGATATTTTTTACTTTTAGACCGGTTTTCAATTTTGTCATCAAGAAGATTTAGATCATCTATATAACCTTTATCTCTCAATGCATTCATTGTTTCGGATAATGTATCTTTTTTTTTCATCTTTTACTGTTTATCATAAATGTAGAGGTAAACTCAGTCTAAGTCAAAAAAATAAATTGCTTTAATCAATATTTAACTATTAGTCTTTCTTATCGTTTCCTTTAGTATAATAGAATATACCTAAAGGAAAACTTAGCAATAAGAATATGAACTGACGAGTTACAATACCATATATGGTAATGAGTGCAGCAATAACATATATCCAAGTCGTTTTAGTGACTTTCATTGGTTTTAATTGTAATTGATTTTAAATCTACATAATATAAAAAAGCTCCTTTAAGGGAGCTTTTTTGTAATTTAATGCTAATTATGATTCCTTATTAGCTGCTTTTTGAACTTCTATCACTAGCTCATCTTTTTCTTTATCGAAGTCCATATACAAAGTATCACCTTCTACAATAGATGAATTGATTATCTTTTCTGCTAAGGCGTCTTCAATATATTTTTGAATCGCCCTATTAAGAGGTCTCGCTCCATATTGTCTGTCAAAGCCTTTTTCAGCGATAAATTCTTTAGCCGACTCACTCAAAGAAAAACTATAACCAACATCATTTATTCTAGAGAAAAGTCTCTCTAATTCAATGTTGATAATTTTCTTAATATCATCTTTTTCTAAAGCATTGAAAATAACTACATCATCAACTCTGTTAAGAAATTCTGGAGCAAAAGCTTTTTTCAGTGCACCTTCAATGACTTTTTTAGTATTGTCATCTTCTTGTTGCTTTTGAGATTTTGTTCCGAATCCAACACCAGTACCGAAATCTTTAAGCTTTCTTGCGCCAACATTAGAGGTCATGATAATAATCGTATTTCTAAAATCAACTTTACGTCCAAGACTATCCGTTAAGTGTCCATCATCTAAAACTTGAAGTAGCATATTAAATACATCTGGGTGAGCTTTTTCAACTTCATCGAGTAAGATTACAGCATATGGTTTTCGTCTTACTTTTTCAGTTAATTGACCACCTTCTTCATATCCAACATATCCTGGAGGTGCTCCTATCAATCTTGAGACAGCAAATTTTTCCATGTATTCGCTCATATCAAGTCTAATCAAAGCATCATCATTGTCAAATAACTCTCTAGCTAAGACTTTGGCAAGTTGAGTTTTACCAACTCCAGTTTGACCTAGAAATATAAATGAACCGATTGGTCTATTTGGATCTTTTAAACCAGCTCTATTCCTTTGAATCGCTTTAACTATTTTGGTTACTGCTTCGCTTTGACCAATGACTTTGTTTTTGATGGTATCAGGTAATTCAGCAAGCTTATTGCCTTCAGTTTTAGCAATACGTTTTACTGGAATACCCGTCATCATTGAAACAACATCTCCAATATGGTCCTCAGTTACTGTTTCTTTATTTTCTTTTGAATCTTTCTCCCATTCTTCTTGAGCTTGCTGCAAATCATTTTCAATTCTTTTCTCATCATCTCTTAATTTGGCAGCTTCCTCATACTTCTGTTTTTTAACAACAGAATTTTTTTCATCACGAATATCTTCAAGCTCTTTTTCGAGTTCAAGAATACGTTTTGGAACATTGATATTTGTGATGTGAACTCTACTTCCAGCTTCATCCAACGCATCAATTGCCTTATCAGGTAGAAATCTATCTGTCATGTATCTGTTTGTTAAAGTGACACATGATTTGATAGCTTCTTCAGTATAAAGAACATTATGATGGTCTTCATATTTGTCTTTAATATTGTGAAGAATTTCAATGGTTTCATCAATTGAAGTAGGTTCTACTATAATTTTTTGAAATCTTCTTTCAAGAGCACCATCTTTTTCAATATGCTGTCTGTATTCATCAAGAGTAGTTGCACCAATACATTGAATTTCACCTCTAGCAAGTGCAGGTTTAAACATATTACTGGCATCCAAACTTCCAGTAGCACCTCCAGCACCAACAATGGTATGAATTTCATCGATGAAAAGTATGATGTCATCATTCTTTTCTAATTCATTCATGACAGCCTTCATGCGTTCCTCAAACTGTCCTCTATACTTAGTCCCTGCAACAAGACTGGCAAGATCTAAGGTGACAAGCCTTTTGTCATAAAGTATTCTTGATACCTTACGTTGAATAATTCTTAAGGCCAAACCCTCTGCGATCGCACTTTTACCTACGCCTGGTTCACCAATAAGTAGAGGATTATTTTTCTTCCTTCTACTTAAAATCTGAGATACTCTTTCAATTTCTTTTTCACGGCCCACTACAGGGTCAAGTTTTCCTTCCTGCGCCATTTCTGTTAGATCTCTACCAAAATTATCTAAAACGGGTGTTTTAGATTTTTTAGTAGATTTTCCTTTGGAATTTCCAGAACCTCCAAGAGATTCTCTTCCAGAATCACCAGAACTAGTGGCATCATCAGAAAAGGCATCTGTCGGTGTATCCATGTAATCTCCATCTTGCGTGATCATAGCTTTGAATTCTTCTTTGACGTTATCATAATCAACTTTAAGCTTATTCAACAGCTTGGTTGTTGGATCATTTTCGTTTCTTAAAATACATAACAATAAATGAGCAGTGTTTATTGAAGAACTTTGAAATAATTTGGCCTCCAAAAAAGTAGTTTTTAGAGCTCTTTCAGCTTGTCGCGTTAAATGAAGATTTTTCTTTTCTTGAGATATATCTGTGTTTGTGTGGTCTGAAGGATTTAAAATTTCAACTTTTCTTCTCAACAACTCCAAGTCAACATTCATCGCATCTAGTATATTGATAGCCTTTCCGCTACCATCACGAAGCAAACCAAGCATAAGATGCTCAGTTCCTATAAAATCGTGACCTAAACGTAAAGCTTCCTCTTTACTATATGCAATTACTTCTTTTACTTTCGGTGAGAAATTATCATCCATAGTCTTTAAATTTATTAGACATTACTCAAAAATAATACCTTATTAGTGATATATGCTATTTCAATAGTGAAAATCTTATTAAATATGAATTCAAAAAAAGTTTGTATTTCAAGATTAAGGGTCTCTAAGGATTTGTTAGGTTTTGTATATTTGCTAATTAGCAACTCAATAGTTGTTGAACTATAATATTTAAAAATACTTTAAAATATTAATTTAAATTGAATTAAATGGCGAACGGTGAACAGCTAATACCAATTAATATTGAAGATGAAATGAAAACAGCTTACATCGATTATTCGATGTCTGTAATTGTTTCTAGAGCGCTTCCAGATGTGAGAGATGGTCTAAAGCCAGTGCATAGAAGAGTCCTTTTTGGGTTGCAAGAGCTTGGTATATTCTCAAACAAATCACATAAGAAATCAGCAAGAATAGTAGGTGAAGTTTTAGGTAAATACCACCCTCATGGTGATACTTCAGTTTACGACGCTATGGTAAGAATGGCTCAAGAATGGAGTATGAGGTATCAGCTTGTCGATGGTCAAGGTAACTTTGGCTCTGTTGATGGGGATAGTCCAGCTGCAATGAGGTATACAGAGGCCAGGATGCAAAAAATCAGTGAGGAAATGCTTGCTGATATTGATAAAGAAACTGTTGATTTTACACTAAATTTTGATGATACCCTAGAAGAACCAACTGTTCTTCCTACTAGAGTTCCAAATTTATTAGTCAATGGCGCAAGCGGTATTGCCGTTGGTATGGCTACCAATATGCCACCCCATAATCTTACAGAAGTTGTTGATGGTGTAAGAGCCTACATCGATAATAGAGATATTTCGATTGAAGAGTTAATGACCTACATCAAAGCCCCAGATTTTCCTACTGGTGGTATAATTTATGGTTACGAGGGCGTGAAAGATGCCTTTATGACAGGGCGTGGACGAGTTGTCATGCGTGCTAAAGCAGATGTAGAGGAAATTAAAGGTAAAGAATGTATTATTGTTACCGAAATTCCTTACCAGGTCAACAAAGCAGATATGATTAAGAAAACTGCTGATTTGGTTAATGATAAAAAAATTGAAGGTATTTCATTGATCAGAGATGAATCTGACAGAAATGGAATGCGTATCGTCTATATTTTAAAGAAAGACGCTTTACCAAACGTTGTTTTAAATACTTTATATAAGCATACAGCACTTCAGTCTACTTTCAGTGTAAATAATATCGCACTAGTGAAAGGCAGACCTCAAATGCTTAATCTTAAGGACATCATTTACAATTTTGTTGAGCATAGGCATGAAGTTGTCATTCGAAGGACTAAATATTTACTTCGTAAGGCAGAGGAGAGAGCACATATTCTTGAAGGTTTAATTATTGCATCAGACAATATTGACGAAGTGATTGCTTTAATTAGAGGGTCTCAGAATGCGGAAGAAGCTCGAGGAAAATTAATAGAGCGTTTTGAACTTTCTGAAACTCAAGCTAAAGCGATTGTTGAAATGCGTTTGAGACAACTTACAGGCCTTGAACAAGATAAACTTAGATCTGAATATGATGACTTAATGGTTACTATTGAAGATCTTAAAGATATTCTCGATAACGAGCCTCGTAGGATGGAAATTATCAAAGATGAACTTATAGAAATAAAAGATAAGTACGGTGATGAGCGTCGTTCAGAAATAAACATGATTGGTGGTGACTTTAGTATGGAAGACATGATTCCAAACGAAAGTGTTGTTCTAACTATTTCTCATGCTGGCTATATTAAAAGAACGCCACTCAAAGAATATAAGACTCAAAATAGAGGTGGAGTTGGTCAAAAAGCTTCTACAACTAGAGATGAAGATTTCTTAGAATATATTTTTTCAGGAACCAATCATCAATACATCCTATTTTTCACTCAAAAAGGGAAATGTTTCTGGATGAGAGTTTTTGAAATTCCTGAAGGAAGTAAAACTAGTAAGGGCAGAGCTATTCAAAACTTGATGAATCTTGATCCCGACGATAGAATCAATGCCTTTATTCTAGTTGAAAACCTTTCTGATGAGGAATACATTAATAATCATTACGTGTTAATGGTGACCAAAAAGGGACAAGTTAAGAAAACGGTTCTTGAACAATATTCCAGACCTCGCGTAAACGGTATTAATGCTATTTCTATAAAAGAAGGCGATGAATTATTATCTGCTGTATTGACAGATGGTGAAAACCAAGTGATGTTAGGATTGAGAAGCGGTAAAGCCTTAAGATTCGAAGAAAAACACATTCGACCAATGGGACGTGGAGCTGCTGGAGTGAAGGGTGTGACTTTAGCTTCAAATAAAGATGAAGTTATCGGCATGATTTGTGTAAAACATCCGCAAGATGAAACAGTTTTAGTTGTTTCAGAAAAAGGCTATGGAAAAAGAACTTTCATCGATGACCAGGATGGTGAGCCAGTATACAGAATAACCAATAGAGGTGGAAAAGGTGTGAAAACCATTTCTATTTCAGAAAAAACAGGTGAATTGGTTGCTATGAAAACTGTGAAAGATGATGATGATTTGATGATTATCAAAAAATCTGGTGTTGCAATTAGAATGTCTGTGTCTGATATCAGAACAATGGGTAGATCTACACAAGGAGTCAGATTGATATCCTTAAAAGGTGATGATGAAATTGCTGCCGTAGCTAAAATTCTGAATGAAGATGAGGATGATGCTATTGAAGATAACACTGAAACAAATGAATCTGACGATCAAACAACAATTGAATAATATTAACTTTAAATAAATAAATAGGATAAAACATGAAAAAGTCAATTTTAGCAATAGCTCTAATAGGAATAACAAGCTTAGGGTTTTCTCAAAGAAGCGAGATCAGAAGTGCCGAAAGTGCTGTTGAGGATGGAAATTATAGTGAAGCTTTAACAGAACTAAATGCTGCAAAGCCACAATTGGTTGATGAAAAAGATAAATGGGTAGTTCGTTATCATTTAGCTAAGGCAAAAACACATGGTAACATGGCATCCAGCCAGTCTGGTGATGAGATGATGGATAATCTTAATACTGCTTTGGAATCTTTAGATAAAGTCTTGGAGCTAGAAAATGATAATGAAGATGCATTAAACTATCAGACCAAATTAAGACAAACTATGGTGCAGACTGCTATAGATGGTCAAAATGAAGGTGATTTTGATACAGCACAAAAATTGTTGTACAAAACTTACCAGTTGAATAAAAACGATACTGTAATGCTTTACTATGCAGCATCAGCTGCAGTAAATGGTAAGATTTATGATAAGGCTTTAAATTACTACGGCAAACTTTTAGATCTTGGTTTTGATGGTTCAACTACACAATATGTAGCTACGAATAAAGAATCTGGAGAGGTTGAAATTTTTGAATCTAAAAATATGCGAGATATCGCAGTGAAAACAGATGAGTTCGCTGATCCGTCAATTCAAAAAACACCTAGACTTACCGGTGAAATTGCAAAAAATGTTTCTTTGATCTATATCCAGCAAGATAAGCCAGATGAAGCTTTAGTGGCGATTCAAAAGGCAAAAGAAGAGAGTCCAGATGACATAAGTATTATGCAAGCTGAAGCTGATTTATACTACAGAATTGGAAAAGTTGATAAGTATAATGAAGTGATGAAACAAGTCGTATTAAAGGATCCAGAAAATCCTTCCTTATATTACAACTTAGGTGTGGCATCTGAACAATTGGGAGACAAAGATTCTGCAAAGGATTATTACAAAAAAGCGATTGAGCTAGATCCAGAAATGGTCAACGCTTACATTAATTTAGCAGCACTCACCTTAAGTGGAGAAAGAAGCATTGTTGAAGAAATGAATAAACTTGGAAATTCTAGAGCAGACAATAAGAAATATCAAGAATTGAATGAAAAGAAAAAGCAATATTATAAAGATGCTTTACCATACCTTGAAAAGGCAAATGAATTAGATCCTGACAATTTGGATGCTATGCAAACTCGTTTGAACATTTATTACCAATTAGAAAAAAATGAGGAAGCTAAAAAACTTCAGGAGCAAATTAATTCAATGAAGGAATAATCAAATAAAGAAATACCAATCACTAAAAAAAGCCGAAACAGATGTTTCGGCTTTTTTGTTATTAAAAATTTTATTGATTTATCTGGAACTCATCTTCTCTTTCTTCTTTTGAAGCTGTCTAGTGATGTCATCTATTGTATTTGTGATGGCTAATTCAAAACTTTTTTCATTTGACGAAGCAAAAACATTTTGACCAGGCGCACTCAATTTAACTTCGCAGATCATACCAGTATCAGGACTAGATGTATTTTCAGTCTTGAAGAAAACTTCACCTCTGACTATCCAATCGTATCTATTTTCCAGCTTGTTTAACTTTTTACTTATCAATTCTTCAAGTCTTTCGCTCGCAGTAACGTGTACGTAATTAAAATTAATGTCCATAATTAAAAATTTTGAGTTGTCTGTTTAGTGTAACTTTTTAGATTTAATCAAACTCAACCCATCGTTGAGCTTAAAACATAAATTTAGCAAATTAAAGTTACTGTATTTATTTTTTTCAAAACTTTAATGTTAAGCTCTGATTTTTATCATTTAATTTTAGATTTAATATTATCCTTTGTTCAGGATTGAAATAAAATAATCTACAGTATTTTTGATATCTTATTCAAGTATAATGAAATTAGAATTTAAATCTTTATCCAATTCTATTGAGGGAGATGTGCAAACAGATAGTTTATATACTTCTATTTATGCAACAGATGCATCTGTATACAGGGAAATTCCTTTGGCGGTAATTTATCCTAAAAGTAATTCAGACCTTAAAAAGATACTTGAATTTTCAAATGAACACAAATTATCTATTACGCCTCGTGCGGCGGGTACATCATTAGCTGGGCAATGTGTTACAGATGGTATAATTTTAGACTTAAGCAAGTACTTTACTAAGCAACTTAATTTTGATGTTTCGAAAAAAACTATTCGCTTAGAACCTGGTATAGTAAGGGATGCTTTGAACAGAGATATAAAATCAAAACGTCTTTTTTTCGGTCCTAATACATCTACGAGTAATCGCTGTAATGTAGGAGGTATGTTTGGAAACAACTCCTCAGGAACCACATCTATAAAATATGGAGTTACCCGAGATAAAGTCATTTCTTCAAAAGGTTTTCTGTCTGATGGTAGTTTTATTGAAGTGAAGCCAATCACAAAAAAAGAATTTGAAGAAAAATTAAAATTAAACACTCTTGAAGGTGCTATTTATAAATATTTCAATGATCTTTTTCAAAGAAATTATATTGAAAAACTTATAGAAAAGGGATTTCCAAAGTCATCAATTCATAGAAGAAATACGGGTTATGCAATAGATGAATGCTACAATACGTCTTTTTTCAAAAGCGATTCAAATCCATATTTTAATCTAAATAGACTTCTATGTGGTAGTGAGGGTACTTTATACATAGCTACAGAATTAGAATTAAGACTTGACGATTCTCCTCCGAATCACTCAGCACTTATTGCAGCTCATTTCTCTAGCATTTCAGACTGTCTTGAGTCTGTAGAAATAAGTATGAATCACAATTTATACACTTGTGAAATGATGGATAAAACCATCTTAGACTGTACGAAAGAGAGTATGAAATATAAGGACCATCGGTTTTTTATAGAAAAGGATCCTGAAGCCATATTGATGCTTGAATTGAAATCTGATTCTCAAGAAGAACTTACAGATCAAATAAAAAACTTATTAAATGATTTAAAATCTTCTACAAAAGCTTACGCGACACCTGTTTTGAAAAACGGTGAAATTGATTTGGCCGCAGAACTGAGAAAAGCAGGATTGGGACTTCTCGGTAACATAAAAGGAGATGAAAAAGCTGTTGCTTGTATTGAAGATACTTCTGTTACGATTCAAGATTTACCTCATTATATTTCTGATTTTACTAAAATCATGAAATCATACAATCAGAAAGCGGTTTATTATGCTCATGCAGGTGCCGGTGAAATTCATTTAAGACCAATTTTAAATCTGAAAACATCTAAAGGTGTCGATGATTTCAAAAATATTTCTAAAGATGTTGCTAATCTTGTAAAAAGTTATGGAGGAGCCTTAAGTGGAGAACATGGTGATGGAAGAGTGAGGGCTCCTTTTACAAGAAGCGTTGTTGGTGAAGAATGTTATTTAATTTTCCAAAAGATTAAACATCTATTTGATCCCGAAAATCTCCTCAATCCTGGAAAAATTGTAAATCCTAAAGCAATTGATACCGATTTACGATATGAAACAGATAGAAAAGAGCCAGAGATTTCAACAAAAATGGACTTTTCTAAAAACCTTGGCATCTTAAGAGCTGCAGAACAGTGTAATGGTAGCGGAGACTGCAGGAAATCTCATGAATTTGAAGGTGGCATGTGTCCAAGTTACCAAGCCACAAAAAATGAAAAGGATACAACAAGGGCCAGAGCAAATATGCTTAGAGAGGTGCTCACCCAAAATCATCTAGAAAAAAATGCATTTGATAATGAAAATTTAAAAGATATTTTCGATTTATGCATAAGTTGTAAAGCATGTAAGAACGAATGTCCAAGTAATGTGGATGTAGGAGCTTTCAAAACGGAATTTCTTTATCAGTATCAAAAGGCAAACGGAGTAAAGTTAAAAACTAAAATCTTTGCAAAAAATAACTCAATCAATAAGCTTATATCTCCAGTAGCGCCAGTTTATAATTGGTTGAATTCAAATGCACTCACTTCTAGTTTAGTCAAGAAAACAGCAGGTGTCGCCCAAGAACGTAGCTTACCAAAATTGAGTTCAGACTCTCTGAAACACAAAATTAATAAAGGTAAAATTTCATTAAGCTCTAGAATTGATAAAAAGAAAATCGTTTACTTGTTTATTGATGAATTCACCAACTATTTGGATGTAAACATTGGTGTCGATGCAATTGAGCTTCTCACAAAACTTGGTTATGAGGTTAAGACTTTAAACCACGAAGAAAGTGGAAGAGCTTATTTCTCTAAAGGACTGCTGAATGAAGCTCAAGGTTTTATAGATAAAAACATCAAGATTTTTAATCCAGTTGTTTCTACAGAATCTCCTTTGCTAGGAATTGAACCATCTACAGTTTTAAGCTTTAGAGATGAATACTTAAAGTTAGCTTCAGATAAAAAATCTGCGGAAAATCTCTCAAAGCATGTTTTTCTCATAGAAGAATTTTTGGATTCTGAAATTCAAGCCGGAAATCTTACAGCTGACCAATTTTCAAAGGAAACCAAAGAAATCAAAATTCATAACCATTGCTATCAAAAAGCTTTATCAAGTCAGATACACACATTTAATTTGATGAACTTGCCCGAAAATTTCAAAGTAACATTGATCCCCTCAGGTTGTTGTGGTATGGCTGGTAGTTTTGGATACGAAAAAGAACATTATGAGGTAAGTCAAGCCATTGGTGAGCTGGTATTATTTCCAGCGGTAAGGAAATCAAATGGGATTATTTGTGCTAACGGGACGAGTTGCAGGCATCAAATCAAAGATGGGACACAAAAAGAAGCACTACATCCAGTTTCGATTCTCAATAAGTATGCTTTATAAATTTGTACTCAAGCTATAACTTATAAGATTCTGAGTTGATGTTGAATTTACATCAGATATCTCAGTATTTAATTGTTCAGGAATATCTTCAAAAATTATTTCAGTATTGACTCTGCTATAAATCAATCCAATGTCTTTGGCGTAATAATTAGTTATCTTAATGACGTCTTGTTTTTGAAGAATTGAAAAATCTGAAATGACTAAAAAAACACTTGCAGATAGTGAGATATTAATTTCAGAAACAAAAACATCTTCATAAGTCACATCGTTTACAACTTCAGAAATTAAAAATCCTTTATGGGTTGAGCTTATTTCATATTCAAAATCCACTGGGAAACCATTTATATTTTGTTGGAGTTCTCCAGCATTGGAAAACATGACGTCTCCTTGAGTAAAATTGGCGTCGTAAAGAATGACGTCTTCAAGTGTAAATTCAAAGTTTTGAAGATTATTATTAAGCGCTAAATTTAGATTTCCATCGTAGATTATTTCTTGATTACCGTTTTGTTTATAAACTTCCCCCGAAGCCAGAACATTAGTAAACAATCCAGCCTGAGAATCTATGACCTGAGAAAAACTAAATCTATTGCGTACTTGATTATCAATACTTAAAGTTTCAACTCCCTGCGAACTCTCGGTATTAGAGTTCAATTGATTATTATAGGTCCAGTAATTTTCAAGTTCTAACGGAAAATAATCAGTATCAGAGACTAAAAACGAATCGTCTTCTTCAGAACAAGAAACTGAAGCCAAAATGAACGCAGAAAATATGAGAATCTTTTTCATGATTTATATATTAAGCAAATAACGTAATTTATTTGTTTTTCATGTTTGAATTGAAAAATCCTGTGTAATAATCTTCTGGATTTATTTTTGTTATTGATTATCAAAATTAAAGATTAAAATTTCAATAGATTACTTTATTGTTGTTTTAATTTATTTCACTTAATTGCTATTTTAATTATACAATCTATTTTGATTACTTTTTGATTATTACCTAAAACGATTACATTTGTTCAAAACATCTCATGGCATCAAATAGCTTCGGAAAATTTTTAAAACTCACTACCTACGGTGAATCTCATGGGGTTTCTATTGGTGGAATTTTGGATGGAGTTCCTCCAGGAATACATTTAGATTTAGAAAAAATTCAGATTGAACTGGATAGAAGAAAACCGGGGCAATCCTCAATTGTGACTCAAAGAAAAGAATCTGATATTGTGCATTTTAAATCTGGAATTTTTGAAGGTGTCACAACTGGTTTACCTATTGGCTTTGAGATTCAAAATACAGATAATAAGTCCAAAGATTATGGTCATATAAAAGATGTATATAGACCAAATCACGCAGATTATACATACGATCAAAAATACGGACAGAGAGATTATAGAGGAGGAGGAAGGTCCAGTGCCAGAGAAACTGCATCCTGGGTTGTAGCTGGAGCAGTTGCAAAACAACTATTGAAAGATGTAAAATTTACAGCATACACTCATTCTGTTGGATCACTTCAATTATCTGATGAGGATTCCATAGATTTTGATGTTATCGAAACAAATCCAGTGAGGTGTCCAAATCATGAGATGGCAACTCAAATGGAAGCTTACATCAAAAAGATCAGAAAAGAAGGAGACACAATAGGTGGCATTGTGAAGTGTCAAATTTCAAACGTTCCCAAAAATCTTGGCGATCCTATTTTTGAGAAACTCCATGCTAACTTAGGTAAAGCTATGATGACAATCAATGCCGTAAAAGGATTTGATTATGGTTCCGGTTTTGACGGAATTTCTATGAAAGGAAGTGAACATAACGATTTGTTCAATACAGATGGAACGACCAAAACCAATCATAGCGGAGGTATTCAAGGCGGAATTTCTAACGGGATGGATATTAATTTTAGAGTTGCTTTCAAACCTGTTGCAACTCTTATGCAAAAGCAACAAACTATAAATAAAAATGCTGAGGAAGTTGAAATGCATGGAAAAGGAAGACACGATCCTTGTGTTGTTCCTAGAGCTATTCCTGTGGTTGAAGCTATGGCTGCTCTTGTACTTGCAGATGCTTTCTTATTAAACAAATCAATTAATTAACATGAAAAAACTAGAACTGCACTGGCAAATCCTCATAGGAATGGGCCTAGGAATTTTGTTTGCCTTTATATTATCAAATTTCGAATGGGGAAGTGGATTCATTACAGATTGGATAAAACCATTTGGTACAATATTCATCAATGCATTAAAACTTATAGCAGTTCCTTTAATTTTAGCTTCTTTAATTAAGGGTGTTTCAGATTTGAAAGATATTTCAAGTTTGTCTCAAATGGGATTAAGAACAATTTTAACTTATCTCACGACAACGGTAATCGCTGTCTCTATTGGTTTGATAATAGTTAATGTCTTTGAACCAGGTAAGAGTATAGAAAGTGATACAAGAGAAGAACTCGTAGAGAGTTATGGTGGAGATGCTGAGATGACTCGCCAAAATGCTCAAAAGCAAAAGGATTCTGGTCCGCTTCAAGCTTTAGAAGATTTGGTACCTGATAATATTTTTGGAGCAGCTTCCAGCAATTCCAATATGCTTCAAGTTATTTTCTTCGCTGTTTTCTTCGGTATTGGGATGATTCTAATTCCTGAGAAAAAATCGAAACCGATAAAAGAATTTTTTGATTCGCTTAACGAAGTCATTTTAAAAATGATAGATCTCATTATGCTTGCAGCTCCTTATGGTGTTTTCGCCTTATTAGCAGCTTTAGTCGTAGAGGCGCCAAGCACAGATTTATTCATTGCTCTAGGTTATTATGCTTTATGTGTAGTTGGAGGATTGCTACTTATGATTGGGGTTTATGCTATAATCGTAGGTATTTTTACTAAAAAATCACCACGCTTTTTTCTCAATGGAATTTCGCCAGCTCAGTTATTGGCATTTTCAACAAGTTCGAGTGCTGCAACTTTACCAGTGACCATGGAACGGGTGGAAGAGCATCTAGGCGTTCATCCTCAAGTTTCAAGTTTTGTATTACCTATTGGTGCAACTATCAATATGGATGGAACGAGTTTGTATCAAGCTGTAGCAGCTGTATTTATTGCTCAAGCCTTTGGTATGGAGTTAAGTTTTGCAGCGCAATTGGGAATCATTGCAACAGCAACTCTCGCATCTATAGGTTCCGCTGCTGTCCCAGGTGCAGGAATGGTGATGTTGGTTATTGTTTTAGGTCAGGCTGGAATCCCTGAAGCAGGTCTAGCCTTAATTTTTGCTGTAGACAGACCACTTGATATGTTAAGAACAAGCGTTAATGTAACCGGTGATGCTGCTGTTTCTATGCTTGTTGCTAAATCTCAAAATAAACTTGGTGACCCTAATGTTAAGAATTGGGACGATAAATACACCAAAAAAGAGTTCGAAAAATAGTTATACGAAAGAAATTTACTAAACTAAAAAAAGCAGCTCTAAAGCTGCTTTTTTTATAGAAATTATCTAATATTAATTAGTCAAAATAGCTAAAAGTATCACCGCTCTTTATTTCAAGTAAAGAGTTATAAATTAATTTAATGACGTTTTCTACATCATCTCTGTGAACCATCTCTACTGTGGTATGCATATATCTTAACGGCAAGGAAATTAGTGCAGAAGCTACACCACCATTACTATAGGCAAAAGCATCTGTATCTGTTCCAGTCATTCTACTTGCAGCTAAGCGCTGAAATGGAATCTTGTGTTTTTCAGCCGTATCAATAAGCATTTCCCTTAATTTGTTTTGAACTGCAGGTGCATAACTAATCACAGGTCCTGCACCAATCTTGGTCAAGCCCTCTTTCTTTTTATCAATCATTGGAGTAGTGGTATCATGACAAACATCTGTTACGATAGCAACATTAGGTTTAATCGTATTACTTATCATTTCTGCTCCGCGTAAGCCAATTTCTTCCTGAACAGAATTTGTAATGTAAAGTCCAAAAGGTAGATCAACTTTATTTTCTTTTAGCATTCTGGCCACTTCTGCAATCATAAATCCTCCCATTCTGTTGTCTAACCCTCTGCAAACAAATTTGTCATTATTCAGAATAAAAAATTCATCAGGATAAGTAATTACACAACCAACATGGACGCCGAGTTTTTCAACTTCTTCCTTGGTTGAGCAACCAACGTCAATGCATATATTCTCAATCTTAGGTGTTTCTTCTTTGGATTTATCTCTAGTGTGAATTGCAGGCCAGCCAAAAACACCCTTTACAACTCCATCTTTTGTATGAATATTTACACGTTTAGAAGTTGCAATTTGATGATCACTACCACCATTCCTGATGACATAAATGAGTCCTTCATCTGTAATGTAGTTGACATACCATGAAATTTCATCTGCATGGCCCTCAATCACTACCTTGAAGTTTGCCTCTGGATTGATAATTCCAACAGCTGTTCCGTATGTATCTGTGATAAATTCATCTACATAGGGTTTGAGGTAGTCCATCCATAATTTTTGCCCTTCCCATTCATAGCCAGTTGGAGCTGCATTATTTAAATATTTTTCTAAAAATTTAAGTGAATTATCGTTCATATCTATCTGTTTTGTAATGCTAATTTAGTAAAGTATTGAGATAAAATTGAAAACGAATCCTTAATTTTGGAATGATTATAGTTCGTATAATTACTAAATTTAGTATTGTGAAATTTGCTGTTTGTTTTTGTGCGCTAATGTGTTTATCACTGAACGCTCAAGAATTTAGATATAAAGAAATAACTACTGTTCCGAATAGTGAACAGAAAAAATACATTATCATAAGCAAAGACACTACATATGTAAGTGAAGTTGAACTTGATGAAGTTATTATTTATCCAAAGCTAAAATTTAAAGACAGAAATGACTTTAGAAGCTATCTTATTCTTAAGCGAAAAACAAAAAAAGTATGGCCATATGCTAAGTTAGCCTCAGAACGGTTTCAAGTCCTGAATGAACGTCTCGAAAGCATTGATTCCAAAAGTGATAAGAAAAGGTATACAAAGGTGATTCAGAGATATGTTGAAAATGAATTTGCAGATGAGCTAAAGAAACTCACGAAAACTGAAGGTCAGATTTTAGTCAAACTAATTCATCGCCAAACTGACGTTACTACTTTTGACCTGATAAAAGACCTAAGATCTGGCTGGAATGCCTTCTGGTATAATACTACCGCTAATTTTTTCAATATTTCTCTAAAAGAAGAGTACAATCCTTCAATCAATAAAGAAGATTTTTACATTGAAGATATACTTCAAAGAGAATTTCAATCCGGTGCTTTAGAAAGTCAAGCTCCAAAAATCAAAATCAATCATCTAGAACTTTTGACAGAATGGCAAAAAAAATCGACAGCTATCTATCCCCCTTCAGCAACTCCTATCAAAAGATATTAGTGTTGGTTTAACCCAAAATCAGCATATGCATCCATTCCGTGTTCATGAATATCAAGCCCTTCAACTTCGTGTTTAGCAGAAACTCTTAAACCATATATTTTTCTCAGAGGCATCAATATGATGCAAGCACTCAAACAGCAAAATCCACCAATAGTCATTACAGATGCAAATTGAATAAAAAGTTGATTTAGACTGGCCATACTTCCAAATATTCCAACTGCAAGTGTTCCCCAAATACCACAACATAAATGGACAGGTATTGCACCCACAGGATCGTCTACTCTTAATATATCCATAAGTTTTACAGCCAGAACAATAATCAAGCCTGCTATAAGTCCTATGCAAATGGCTTCAAGAGGAGACATGAGGTCTGCTCCGGCTGTAATTCCAACCAGCCCTCCCAAAATTCCGTTCATAAACATTGTTACATCAAAATTCTTAAAAACCATAAAACTACTTATGCAGGCTCCTAGTCCGCCAGCAGCAGCAGCCAAGCTTGTAGTCACTAAAACTAAAGATGTACTTGAGGTCTCGGCTGACAACACAGATCCTCCATTAAATCCAAACCAACCAAACCAAAGTAGGAATACACCTGTAGCTGCTAAGGGTATATTATGTCCGGGAATAGCGAAGATCTTTTTCCCTTTAAATTTTCCTATTCTTGGTCCTAAAAAAATGACTGCCATCAAAGCTGCCCAGCCACCCACAGAGTGAACTAAGGTTGAGCCTGCGAAATCATAAAAACCAAAATCACTTAAAAAACCACCGCCCCAGAGCCAGGATCCGCTGAGGGGATAAATAATCCCTACATAAATGATAGAAAAAATCATAAAAGCACCAATTTTGATTCGTTCTGCAACAGCACCAGAGACAATAGTCGCAGCTGTTGCGGCAAACATTCCTTGGAATAAAAAATCTGTCCAGTATGTGTAACCTCCTTCTGCATAAGCTGCTGTAAGTCCATTTTCTGGAAGCTCAAGTCCAATTCCACTTAAACCTATCCAACCATTAAAGTCCCCTGGATACATTAAATTGAAACCAATCAGATAATAGAGTATTAAACCAGAACAAATGATAAAGAAATTTTTGAATAGGATATTGATTGTGTTTTTTTGGCGAGTTAGCCCAATTTCAAGTAAAGAAAATCCAAGATGCATGATAAATACCAAGGCGATACATAACATCATCCATAAATTATTTGCAGTAAATAATGCCTGGTCCATATAGTTTTATTTAATTGATTTTATCCCTCTTTCGTTTGTTCTGATTCTTATACAGTCTTCGATATTTGAAATGAAAATCTTACCATCTCCAACATCTCCAGTCTTTGAGTGTTCGATTATGGTATCAATTGTTTTCTCGACAAAATCATCAGAAACGACAATGACTAAATATCGCCTTTGGATATCGGTTGTACTGTAGGAAATCCCCCTGTATACATGACCTTGTTGTTCGTTTCCTACACCAGTAACATCCCAATAGCTAAAAAAATTAACCTGTATATTATGCAGTGCTTCTTTTACTTTATCAAAACGTGACTTTCTTATAATAGCCTCTATTTTTTTCATAAAAACTTTATTTAGGGGGGTAAATCTACAATAAAGTCTTATAAAAATAAAAACACCCCTATTTAAGAAGGGGTGTTTTTATTTAAAGAGTCATATTAAAACTAAAATTCAATAAAATTACATGTTAATTCTGAATTGAATTTTTTATCTCACTAAAAAAAGGATCTGTTATTTCATTAAAATTTAAAATAATCAAATTGTTTAGAATTTATATAAATTATTTTATGATCACATTGTGTTGTTTTAAAACGCTTTGATATTCTTTTTTATCAAATTTAAAATTTGAAAAGATTTCATCGTGTCTTGATCTGTTTTCCATCCGTTTTATGTTTTTGATAAATCGGCGGTAATCATCTTCAGTTTCCAATTTCAAACCTGGTACTTCCGCTGATTTTCCGTCTTTATCTTTTGCAACCATTGTAAAATAGGATGAATTGCAATGTTTTTTGGTTCCGTCATGAATATGCTCGGATTCTACTCTTATACCAACTACCATGGAAGTCCTTCCCACATAATTTATGGTAGATTTCAATGTGAGAAGCTCACCAACTTCTACAGGATTTAAAAAATCAACCCGGTCAACACTAGCTGTGACACAATAATTTTCTGAATGTTTGGAGGCACAGGCAAAAGCTACCTGGTCAAGTAACGATAAAATGAAACCTCCATGAATTTTACCACCAAAATTGGAATGGGAGGGTAGCATCAATTGGCTGAGTATGACAGCAGATTCTGAACTATGTTTAAATTTCTTGGTCATTGGTTTGATTTTTATGTGCAATCCATTTTGGATCAATTCTTTTTTTGGTAGTGACTCCCAGATTCTTTAAAATTTCAACATCTTTTATAAGATTCTGTTGTCCAGTAAGTTTTTTCATGGCTTGATCGTAAGTAGATTTTGTGGAGTCAATACGGTTTCCTACAGCATCCAATCCCTCGATCAGATTCACAAATTTATCATACAAATCACCAGCATGTTTTGCAATTTCCAGTGCGTTTTGCTGTTGCTTTTCATTACTCCATACCATATCTACAGTTCTAAGGGTCGAAAGTAAAGTCGTAGGGCTTACCATCAATATATTATCCTGAAAAGCCGTATAAAAAAAATTGGAATTCTCATTTTGAGCCAAAAATAAAGCCGGTTCTACTGGAATGAACATGAGTATGAAATCCGGGGAAGCATTTCCTCCTAATAAATCATATCGTTTTTCTTTCAGGCTTTTAAGGTGAGTTTCCAGAGACTTCACATGAGCTTTCAGATAAGTCTGTTTTTTCTGCTCATCTTCAGTATTGATGTAGTGTTCGTAGGCCTTCAAACTGACTTTAGAATCGATGACCATCAACTTTTCATTTGGTAAATGCACCACCACATCCGGCAGTTTACTTGCCCCATTTTCATCTTTGTAATGCCTCTGGATTTCATATTCTTGACCTTTAACCAGTCCAGATTTTTGTAAGACTTTTTCCAGAATCATCTCACCCCAATTGCCCTGTGTTTTATTGTCGCCCTTTAAAGCTTTGGTCAAATTATTGGCTTCTTCAGAAATTTTTAGGTTTTGCTCATTCAAATGTTTCAGTTGTTCGCCCAATTGTGAATGACCTTTTAGAAAATCAGTATTCGTTTTTTCAATTTTGGTTTCAAAAGAATTAAGTCTCTCCTTCAATGGATCTAAAATATGAGAGATGTTTTTTTTATTCTCCAGGGTAAACTTTTCAGATTTTTGTTCTAATATTCGCTGAGCTAAATTTTCAAATTCTTCCCCAAATTTTTTCTGTAAGTCTTTCATTTCTGTCCTTTGCTCCGCCCATTGCCTTTTTAAACCTTCGAGTTCGGTTTCTTTTTGGGTGAATTTATTCTGAATTTGATAGCGTTCATTTAATTCAGATTTAAGTTCCGCTTGGAGTTTTTCGTTAGCTTTTGAGTATTCGTCTTTGGCTTTTTCCTCACGCAGAAAGGACTCAGTATAAAGTGTTTCAAAATGAGAAGATGTCGTTTGCCATTTTAAAATTGAAGAGCGGTCTATTAATTTGGCGATAACAAATCCCACTATTGCAGCAACTACACCAACTATTATTATACTTGACATGTCCATAAAAGAGATTTTTTCAAATATAGAAAAGGAATATTTAGAAAAGCTTACTTAATTTATCTCTACCTGGTTTTTTTAACTTCAGAGAGATCCAAAAGATTAAAGGGATTAATACCCAAACCTTTAACAGCTTTGGACCTAAAGCGAACCACCTCATCGTAGTATAAAGGGATAACTGGAGCTTCTTCAATCAACAGAGAATCCATTCGTGAATATAACTCATACCTCAAAGAATCCTTAGTAATGCTTAAGGCTTCTTCATAGAGTTGGTCGTAAAATTCATTCTCGAAATGAGTGTAGTTAGGGCCATTAGGAGAAAAGTTATCGCTATAAAACAACGATAAATAATTGATGGCATCAGGATAATCTGCAATCCAGCTGGCTCTGAAATTATCCAGTTGTCCTGCAGAACGTTTTTGCCGAATAGTAGAAGGTGGCATGACATCAATTTCTACACGAACTCCTATTTTTTGTACTTCCTTTTGAATAAATTCAACTAGATCTATATAAGACGGATTTGTACTGATGGTAAGTTTAGGAATTTTCACTCCTGTTTCTTCCTTAAATTTCTCAATAAGTGTTCTTGCTTTTTCTGGCTTATAAGCATAACCTTCAGTTTTTGAACGGCCAGAAAGTCCTTCAGGAATAAAACCTCTATGTGCTGGGATTCCAATATTGTTCCTTAGAAATTTTATCATCTTATCACGATCGAAGGCATAATTGATTGCTTGCCGAAACGCTCTCGATTTCATTTCTTCAGACTCAGAATCTAAATAAAAACCTAGATATTCTGTATTAAGGTACGGGCTCTTCTCCATATTTATATCGGTCTCAAATTTAGGATTAAGCTCACCAGTCACAGTAATTAATTCATCTTTGTAGGAGGGATCCAAACCACTAAGGAAGTCTAATTTCCCTTGTACAAAAGCTAAAAATTCACTCTGTTTATCCGGTAAAAAGGTGATGGCTACAGCTTCCAAGTAAGGCAGTGGTGTGCCTTTATCATCCGATTTGAAATAAAGATTATTTTTCCTTAAGACCAATTTCTCACCTATTTCCCAGCGTTTAAATTTAAATGGTCCTGTACCAATAGGAGAAGTTTGAAAATCTAACTCATTCATTTCCAAAGGAAGTATAGAACAGAATTTTGAAGTCAATAATCCCAGAAACGCAGGAAACTTTTGTTTCAGTTCAATTTCAATAATAGAATCATTTATGGCTTCAATTCTATCTACATCAGACATAACCCAACTTCCTGGTGAGGCTACTTTTGGATCGGTAAGCCGTTTTAAGCTGTATTCGACATCTTGAGCAATTACCTGTCGTGTCGAATCATTGCCAAAAATGCTGTGTTTGTGAAAAAAAACATCCCTTCTCAATTCAAATGTGTAGGTCAGTCCATCCTCAGAAATAGACCAGGTTTTAGCAACATCGCCTTCAGTCACAAGATTATCATCAAGTTTTACCAGCGTATTGTATAGCTGGTGAGTGGGCCAGATATTCCGTTGATCTTTGGCGAAAGCGGGATCCAGTGATGTGATATTTGCATGTTCGTTGTACCTAAAGACTAGGTGATCTCGATCTTTAAAATCGGCATCTGAGCATGAAGTTAATAATATTAAATTCAGCAGAAAAAGTAAAGACGGAATAGAGTAGGAGTTCAATTTTAGAAAATAAATTATAGTTGGTATCTTTGCAAACAATTGCGAATATAGAGGTTTCTTCTGAATTTGTTTTCGATCACCTGAGTCCTCCAAATTTAAATTATGTCTCAACCCAAAGTAGCATTTTACACCTTAGGCTGTAAGCTGAATTTTTCTGAAACCTCCACCATAGCCAGGAATTTTCAAGAAGAAGGATATGAACGTGTAGAATTTGAGAACGACCCTGATGTGGTGGTCATCAATACCTGTAGCGTGACTGAAAATGCGGATAAGCGTTTTAAAACCATCGTCAAACAAGCTCAAAAAACCAATCCTGACGCCTTCATTATTGGAATAGGTTGTTATGCACAACTTAAGCCAGAAGAACTTGCAGATGTAAGTGGAGTGGATTTGGTGCTCGGAGCAACTGAAAAGTTTAAGGTAACCGATTACATCACAGATTTGACCAAAAATGACTTCGGCGAAGTGCATTCTTGTGAAATTGATGAAGCCGATTTTTATGTGGGTTCCTACTCCATAGGAGACCGAACGCGCGCTTTTCTTAAGGTGCAAGACGGTTGTGATTATAAATGTACGTATTGTACCATCCCATTGGCAAGAGGTATTTCCAGGTCAGATAAATTGGAAAATGTTCTCAAAAATGCGAAAGAAATATCAGAGCAAGGCATCAAAGAGATTGTGTTAACCGGCGTCAACATCGGAGATTACGGAAAAGGCGAATTTGGAAACAAGAAACACGAACATACATTTCTAGACCTAGTCAAAGCACTAGATCATGTGGAAGGAATCGACAGAGTGAGAATTTCTTCTATAGAACCAAACTTGCTCAAAGATGAAACAATAGATTTTGTGGCGCAAAGCAACTGTTTTGTTCCACATTTCCATATTCCTTTACAAAGTGGAAGCAATACACTTTTAAAAAAAATGCGGAGACGCTACATGAGAGAACTTTATGTAGATCGCGTGGAAAGCATTAAAAGAAATATGCCTGATGCTTGTATTGGTGTGGACGTCATTGTTGGTTTTCCAGGAGAGACGGATGAATTATTTTTGGAGACTTTCAATTTTTTAAATGAATTGAATATTTCTTACTTACACGTTTTTACTTTTTCAGAACGAGATAATACTCCTGCGGCAGAGATGTTAGAGGTGGTACCTCTAAAAGTCAGAAAAAAGCGCAGCAAAATGCTAAGAGGACTTTCTGCTAAGAAAAGACGAGCTTTTTATGAAAGTCAATTAAATTCGACCCATGAAGTTTTATTTGAAGGCGAAAATAAATCCGGTTATATTCATGGTTTCACCGAAAATTATGTGAAAGTAAAAACATTCTGGAATCCAGAATTGGTCAATACAAAAAACCAAGTTATTTTAAATGAAATTGACGAAGATGGGCTGGTAAAAATTGATTTTATAAATGAATGTGAGCCCGCAGAATAATTGAATTTATCAATCCAATCGTATATCTTTAGATCAAGTCTAAATGAAAAGCTAAAGTTGATATAAAACAGGCTGACCTGAGAATCATTATTTATTTTTATTGAAATATTTGATTCAGAATTGTATTTTGAAAAATATTGAATATTAATTAATAATAAATTTCAATTATGGCACATTTAAGATTGGGCGATACAGCACCAGATTTCACACAACAAACTTCTGAAGGAGAAATTTCATTTCATGATTGGCTAGGGGATAGTTGGGGAATTATTTATTCACATCCAGCCGATTTCACTCCAGTATGTACAACAGAATTGGGGAGAACAGCTCAATTAAAAGACGAATTTGACAAAAGAGGTGTAAAGGTAATTGCCTTAAGCGTCGATCCAGTAAAAGATCATCTTGAATGGATCAAGGATATTAACGAAACCCAGAACACGACCGTCAACTTCCCTATAATTGCAGACGAGGATAGAAAAGTTGCAGAATTGTATGACATGATTCACCCCAATGCATCAGAGAAAGCTACAGTACGTTCGGTTTTTGTTATTGGCCCTGACAAAAAAATTAAGTTGACGTTGACCTATCCACCTTCTACAGGTAGAAATTTCAATGAATTACTTAGAGTGATTGATAGTCTTCAATTAACAGCTAACCACAAACTAGCAACTCCAGCAGATTGGAAACAAGGGGATGATGCTATTATTTCTCCCTCTGTAAGTGACGAAGAAGCGAAAAAATTATTTCCAAATTATAAAGAAATTAAGCCTTACCTAAGGACGACTTCATACTAAAATAAATTTTGAACACGTCAAAAACTCTCTATCGGAAGATAGGGAGTTTTTTATTCAATTAAGTTTCCCTCTTTGTCTATATGAATATTCTTGTATAAACGATCGTAGGTGTAGGATTCCCAAAAGTAAGTTTCTTCAACTGCATTAAAGATTCTAGAAACTTTCTCCTCAAAACGTTCCAAAATGAGGTTGTCATCACTCCCCATGATGACGCGTTCAAAATTATTTTCTTTAGTAAATACAGTCAATGGAATTCCAATAAAATAGCGATTACTTGATAAATAAAAAGCTCCATTTTTTAATTCACCTGGAAATGTTTTTTTAAAAGCGAATCCTTCACTTTCATAACTGAGCTGTAAAGTCTCATCATCAATAAATTTTAAATTCACGAAAGTGATGGAAAGCGGTATTTTGATATCAAAAAAGCTATCAATTCCTTTTAGAGATTGGGACATAGAAGGACTGTCGTAGGAGTTGATCAAGTAATAGCCGTCCATAAGATTCAGTTGGCCTTCATAGATTTTCACAGATTCCTCAGGAAGTTTTCGGGATCCGCAAGATTGTAGTAAAACCAAAATGACCAAAAAAAAGATGTATTTGATGATTTTCATAGGATGAATAATTTTGACCAAATTATGATAATATGAAAATAATTACATCAAAATCTTTCCAATTTATTTTTTTACAGAAATAATTTCGAACTTAATTTTAAGCTACATTTGATAGGTTATTCAATTCATAAATGAACAAACTTATCGTGGTTAGCCAACCCGAAAAATGGCCTTTCATAATGGATCATACGTCCATTATAACCTCACAAGATTACTTGACAAACTCCTTATATTCAGAATTAAAAAATGTGAGGGTTTTCAATTTGAGTGACAAATACAGCTACCAATCCAAAGGATACTATGTTTCCCTGTTGGCGGAAGCTCGCGGTCATACTTCTATTCCTACCATTAGTAACTTGGTGGACCTTGGTGAAAAAAAACTTGTCAAAATTGTTTCAGAAGATTTTGAAGAAGAAATTCAGAAGAGTTTGAAGTTTATTAAATCTCAGGAATTCACTTTGAGTATTTATTTTGGACAAAATGTGGCACAGAAATACCGAGAATTAAGCAGCATAATATTCAGGCATTTTCAAATTCCATTTTTGAGAGTCATTTTTAAACACACCACCAAATGGAACATCAAATCTATAAAAGCCATATCCCTTACAGAAATTCCATCTGAGCATTTGGAGAGCATGCATTATTTTGCTTCTGAATTTTTTTCAAAAAAGAGATACGACAGCCCAAAAGCAAATAAAGCTGAATATGATTTGGCGATCTTAGTCCAAAACAACGATCCAGCACCACCAAGTAACCCAAAAGCCATTAAAAAATTTATCGACTTGGCTGAGAAAATGAATTTTTACGTTGAAGTTATTTCACCTAAAGATTTATACCGTCTTTCATCTTTTGATGCCTTGTTTATCAGACAAAGTACTGAAGTCAACAATGAAGCCTATGCGTTTGCTAGAAAAGCATTGCAAGACGGTTTAGCGATTGTTGATTATCCTGATGCGATCTTAAAATGTTGCAATAAAGTTTTTATGGCGGAAGCACTTAACAAGAATGGGATTCCAACACCCAAAACGATGATCGTCCATAAAGACAATAAACATGAAGTTTTAAAAGTAACAGGATTGCCATGTGTTCTTAAATCTCCTGATTCTACCTTTTCTTTTGGAGTAAAAAAAGCAAAGACAGAAGAAGAGTATGAAACCCTCATTACTGAGATGTTTAAGACTTCCGACCTAATCATTGCTCAGGAGTTTACCTATTCTGAATATGACTGGAGAATAGGAATTATGGATAACAAGCCGTTTTATGCGTGTCGCTATTTTATGGCTAAAGGACACTGGCAAATTTATAATTGGTCTGCCGAAAAAAAGGATGACCAAGACGGAAACGCAGACTGCTTTGCTGTAGAAGATGTTCCAGAACAAGTGATGAAAGTTGCATTAAAATCAGCTAAAATTATGGGGAAAGGTTTATATGGCATTGATGTCAAAGTTGTTGACGGAAAGGCTTTGGTCATTGAAATCAATGACAATCCAAATATTGATTTTGGAGTGGAAGATGGATTCTACGGTGATGCTGTTTACACAACTATTCTTCAAGCTTTTAAAAATCGTCTTAATTCTAAACAAGACTCATGAAATACCATCTTTTTGAAGTTTTTGGAATTGAATTGGAATATATGCTTGTCAATTTTTTGACTGGCAAAGTTCAGCCCTCTGTAGATAAATTGATGAAACTGAAAACTGGTAAAATTGTTTCAGATGTAGATAATGGTCCAATTGAATGGAGTAATGAACTCGCTGCTCACGTGGTTGAATTTAAGACCAACGGTCCAGCCAAAAACCTGGATACTTTAGACATGAAATTTCATGATAATATACTTGAAGTAAATAAGTTACTTAACAACATGAATCTTCGTTTGTGGCCAACAGCTTCGCATCCATTAATGAATCCAGAATTGGAGATGAAATTATGGCAACATTCCTATAGCGAAGTGTATGCGCTTTATAACAGAATTTTTGATTGTAAAGGTCACGGTTGGTCCAATGTACAAAGTATGCACATTAACCTGCCGTTTTACGATGACTCTGAATTTGAGAAATTACACGCTGCTATACGGATTTTGCTGCCTATTTTACCGGCATTGAGTGCGAGCTCACCAATTCTAGATGGTAAACCGGCAGGTGAACTAGATTCCAGGATGAAATTGTATTTGACCAATCAAAAACAAATTCCAGAAATGACAGGGAAGGTGATTCCCGAACAGGTGTTTAACCAAAAAGAATATCAGAAAAAAATCTTCGATCCTATTAATTCTGCAATTGCACCGTTTGATGAGGACCATATTTTAGAACATCATTTTTTAAATTCCAGAGGAGCTATTGCCAGGTTTGATAGAAACGCAATAGAGATACGAGTTTTGGATCTACAGGAATGCGCTTTGGCAGATGTCTCTATTGCAAGTTTTATTGTCGAAATTTTAAAAGATTTGGTTAATGAAATATATTCAAGTTTGAAGGATCAAAAGTTATGGCACGAAGATGTTCTATTTGAAATTTTGAACCTTAGTATTGAGTATGCTGAAGAAGCTGTAATTCATAATAAAGCCTATTTGAAACTTTTTGGAATTGATGCTGAATCTATGGCTGCAAAAGACATTTACAAGCATTTATTAGAAAAGGTATTCTCTAGATTAAATAAAAGACATTCTGAAGCTATTGAATTTATTTTAGTACATGGTAGTTTGTCCACAAGAATTCTAAAAGCATTAAATGATGATTTTTCTGAAGTGAATATTCTGAAGGTATATCAAAAGCTTGGAGATAGTCTATCCAAAAATGAATTGTTCCTACCGTGAAATTAATGTTGACTTGTGAGCATGCGACCAATTTGTTACCAAAACAATATGAATTCTTATTTAAAGATCATAAAGATCGCTTGGAAACTCATGAAGGCTACGATATAGGTGCTTTTGAAGTTTACAAATCTTTACAACATCTAGCTAATTATTCTTTTCATTACCCATGGAGCAGACTTTTGATAGAAGTGAATAGGTCTTTGCATCATCCCAAATTATTTTCTAGCATCTCAAAACATCTGGATAAAGCGGAAAAAAGCTGCTTAATTGTTGACTATTATCAATTTTATCGGCATCAAATTCAGCAGGAAATAAAAAGCCTTATCAAAGAAAATGAGACCGTGTTGCATCTATCTATTCACAGTTTTACACCAGTTTTGAATGGAAACGTCCGGGAAGCGGATCTTGGGATTTTATACGATCCAAGGCGAAAAGTTGAAAAAGAGTTTGCCAATAAATTCCGTAAAGAATTAAGCTTACAAATTGCTGGTATCAGAATTAGAATGAATTATCCTTATAAGGGGAAATCTGATGGATTTACGACGAGTCTACGGAAGATATTCCCAAATGATTATATAGGAATTGAGCTGGAAATCAATCAAAATATAACTTTAGATCCCTTTAAGTTAATGAAGCTTAATGATGATTTAAAAAAGTGTTTGGGCAAAATACTATAATTTTCATTAGAGGTTTTTCAATAGTTAACCATAATGCTAATAAGCGACTAGTGACATTAAAAATCGTTTTTGTAATTTAGCAAATCATAAATACGATAGTAAATGAATAAAAATACAGTTTTAGCGTGGGCAACTTTCATCATGGTTATTGTAGGTTTAGGACTTATTGCCTTAGGCGCTTTTAGATATAATGAGATAGCCGGCTGGGGTTTTGCTTCTGTTGGTATCGGTTTTTTTGCAATTGCATGGGTGTTTAACGCCCTAAAAGGAAGAGTATAATCTAAATAAAAATTAATGGCAGACGATAAAAAAGTGATATTCTCCATGTCGGGAGTATCCAAAACTTACCCTGGAGAAGATAAACCAGTTCTAAAAAATATATACCTCAGTTTCTTTTATGGGGCTAAAATAGGAATTCTTGGACTCAATGGTTCTGGAAAATCCACGTTGATGAAGATTATCGCCGGGATAGAAAAGAATTATCAAGGAGATGTAGTCTTTTCTCAAGATTACTCAGTTGGTTATTTGGAACAGGAGCCAGAATTGGATCCAGAGAAAACAGTCCTTGATGTAGTGAAAGAAGGAGTTGCCGATGTTGTAGCTATTTTGGACGAATACAACAAAATCAACGATGATTTTGGTTTACCAGAAGTTTACGAGGATGCAGATAAAATGCAAAAACTAATGGATCGACAGGCCAAACTTCAAGATAAAATTGATGCTACCAATGCCTGGGAGCTCGACAACAAGCTGGAAGTAGCAATGGATGCGCTTAGAACTCCACCTTCTGATCAAAAAATTGAAAACCTTTCTGGTGGTGAAAGACGTAGAGTAGCGCTTTGTCGATTATTACTCCAGGAGCCAGACGTTTTATTACTTGACGAACCTACCAACCACCTGGATGCAGAATCTGTGCATTGGCTCGAACATCACTTATCACAATATAAGGGGACTGTCATTGCTGTCACTCACGATAGATATTTCTTGGATAACGTAGCAGGCTGGATTTTGGAACTGGATAGAGGTGAAGGAATTCCTTGGAAAGGAAACTATTCATCTTGGTTAGACCAAAAGTCTAAACGTATGGCTCAGGAACAAAAACAAGCTAGCAAGCGTCAGAAGACCTTGGAACGGGAACTGGAATGGGTGAAGATGGCTCCAAAGGGCAGACAATCCAAACAAAAAGCCCGACTTAACAATTATGATAAATTAATGAGTCAGGATCAAGATAAGCTTGATGAAAAACTTGAAATCTATATTCCCAACGGGCCACGTTTGGGAACCAATGTGATTGATGCTAAAAATGTAAGCAAAGCATTTGATGATAAGTTGCTCTACGAAAATTTGGATTTCAAATTGCCACAAGCAGGAATTGTTGGTGTCATAGGTCCGAACGGAGCAGGTAAAACCACCATTTTCAAAATGATTATGGGAGAAATTCAGCCTGATAAAGGTGAATTTATTGTTGGAGAGACTGCTAAAATCGCTTACGTCGATCAAGCGCATTCCAATATAGATCCGAATAAGTCAATTTGGGAGAACTTCAGTGAAGGCCAGGATTTGGTGATGATGGGAGGTAAAAAAGTAAACTCCAGAGCGTATTTGAGCCGTTTCAATTTTAATGGAAGCGAACAAAACAAGAAAGTTGATAAGCTTTCTGGAGGAGAGCGAAACAGACTTCACCTCGCTATGACTTTAAAGGAAGAAGGTAATGTTTTGTTACTTGATGAGCCAACCAATGATTTGGATGTCAACACATTGAGAGCTTTGGAAGAAGGATTGGAAAATTTTGCAGGATGTGCTGTTGTGATTTCTCACGACAGGTGGTTTTTAGACAGAATTTGCACTCATATATTGGCTTTTGAAGGAAATTCTGAAGTTTATTTCTTTGAAGGAAGCTTTAGTGATTATGAAGAAAACAAGAAAAAACGACTAGGCGGAGATACCATGCCAAAACGAATTAAGTATAAAAAACTCGTTAGATAGATCACTGATTTTCGATGCAAAAAAAAACTCTGTTGCTTTTTAAGCTTCAGAGTTTTTTTATTAATTATAACTTAACCTGAGAATCTGTAATAGATGAATTAATGTCTTAATTTTATGAAAATTTGATTTAAATGAAGAAAATCACCTTTTTGGCTATTGTGTTGATCAGTCAGCTTTTTTTCTCTCAGGATATTATCATTAATGAAGTCGATTCAGATACTGAAGGTGTAGATACAAAAGAGTTTATTGAACTTAGGACGCCTTTGCCAAATACCACCCTTACAGGTTATGTTCTTGTTTTATTTAATGGATCAACAACAGGTGGCGATTCCAGCTATTTCGCATTGAATCTAGATAGTTTTACTACAGATTTTAATGGTTTATTTGTTTTAGGTGGACCGGAACTCACTCCAAGTCCTAATTTCCTTTTGCCTTCAAATTTTATTCAAAATGGAGCTGATGCAATTGCTGTTTACAGAGGGTCAGAACTAGACTTCCCAGAGGGCACTTTAGCAACAACAGATAATATAATTGATGCTTTGGTTTATGGAACTGACGATCCAACTGATCAGGATTTATTAGATCTTTTAGAACAGACTGAGCAAATAAATGAAGATTTAAATAATAACAAAGACAATGAATCCATACAGAGAAATTCTGATGGAACTTGCTCTGTAGGACCTCCTACACCAAGAGAATTAAATGACGGTTCTGGAATATCCCCTGTTTTTATCGATATAACTCCAAGTAAAACTCTAATTGATGAGGGCGATAGTTTTAATATTGATTTTTCAACATTAAAGCCTTTAGCTGTAGATTTGATTATTAATTTCAGTTTAGCAAATAGAACCTTCACCGAGGATGATTATAACGGACCTAATTCCATTATCTTATCTGAAGGTACAAGCACAGGTTCTGTAACTATTGATATTGTAGACGATGCTATAGATGAAGGAGATGAATTCATTAATATCGCAGTAGATACAATTGAAGATCCCTTTATATTGAATAGTAATTTTATACAGATCATTGTCGTGGACAATGATTTTACTGTGGCTGATTGGGGAATTCCCACAAATCCGACTTTCGATAAGGTCAATCCTACAGGACCAATAAATTATTTTGAAAGTTTAAATGGTAAATCTGGTAATGCTCTAAGAAAAGCTATACAAGATATTATTGCCGAAGAAGGTGTAGTAAAAATCCATACGTATTCAGACATTATAGATATTTTAAAATCTGCAGACCAAAGCCCAAGTAATAGTAACCAGGTTTGGTTAGCCTATCGAGAGGAATCTCGGCCAAAATATTTATATCAATTAAGTTCTTCGGGAACTGGATTTTGGAATAGAGAGCATGTGTTTCCAAGATCTCGAGGTGGTTTTTTCAGTATAGAAGAAGATGATGTTGCCACCGGGATAAATGAATGGTGGGAAACTAGCGCAGACTCGTTGAGACACGCCAATTCTGATGCACATGGTTTGAGAGCTACGGATGCGAATGAAAACAGCTCCAGAGGAAATAAACATTTTGGAAGTATAAACAATGCTGATTCTTATGCTGGATCTTTTGGAACTCTGGGAAGTTTTAGAGGAGATGTGGCGAGAGCAGTTTTTTATCTAACTATTCGTTACAATAATCTTTTTGTAGTTAACGGATTTTCAGATGTTACAGGCCAATTAGGAGATTTGGAAACACTCCTGCAATGGCATACAGATGATCCTGTAGATGATTTTGAAATGAACAGAAATAATGTTGTTTACACTTGGCAAAATAATAGGAATCCTTTTATTGACTATCCAGAATTAGTGGGTTATATTTGGGGAGACAAGCAAGGCGAAACCTGGAACCAATCGCTTTCTGTAAATCAAAATAAGTCTCAAGATATTTCTATTTATCCTAACCCAGCTACAACTTACATTCAATTTAAAGGTATAAAAACTGCTACGAATGTAGAATTTTACTCAATGACAGGTAAGAAAGTGTTGGAAAAGCAGATTTTGAACGGAACTCAATTATCTTTGAATCTTATTTCCGGGGTGTATTTAGTTAGGATTATCACAGACTCTAAAGTCACCACAAAGAAATTAATCATCAAATAATAGATTATTACTAATTATTATTCAAAAGCCATTTGTAGTAAAATGGCTTTTTTAATTTTATAAAAAATATAAAATGAAGGCATCTTATTTTAAACATACATTGGAATTTAAAAAACCGAGTGGAACTTCAAGAGGAGTTTTAAAAACCAAAGAGTCCTGGTTTATCAAGATAGAAACTGAACATAAATTCGGAATAGGGGAGTGCGGGCTTCTTAAAGGTTTGAGCATCGATAGAATCGAAGATTACGAAGATACTTTGAATTGGCTTTGTGATAACATTCATCTAGGACTTGATTCTCTATATTCTAAGCTTAAAGAGTTTCCATCGATTCAGTTCGGATTGGAAATGGCTTTTCAATCTTTTGCTTCAGCAAATCCTTATGTTTTATTTCCTTCAAAATTTACAGAAGGTGAACAAGGAATGGTCATCAATGGATTGATTTGGATGGGAGAAAAGTCATTTATGAAAAGTCAAATTCAGGAAAAAATAAAACAAGGTTTCAGTTGTATTAAATTGAAAATAGGAGCGATTGATTTTGAATCTGAATTGGAATTACTGAAATACATCCGAAGTGAATTTTCAGCTTCAGAGATCGAATTGCGCGTTGATGCTAATGGTGCTTTTTCTCCAGAAGATGCTCTCGACAAATTGAAAAGATTAAGTGAATTTGATTTACATAGTATTGAGCAACCAATCGCTAAGGGTCAGTGGAAAGAAATGGCAAAACTCTGTGAGCAAACGCCTTTGCCAATTGCTTTGGATGAGGAATTAATTGGAATTAAAGACGTAACAAAAAAGGAAAAAGCATTACTAACGATTAAACCTCAATATATAATTTTGAAACCTAGTTTAATTGGTGGGTTTCAGGGATCGAGAGAATGGATCGAGCTAGCAAATCAGCAGAACACCAAATGGTGGATAACGAGTGCACTGGAAAGTAATATTGGGTTGAATGCTATCGCTCAGTTTACTTTTTTACAAAATAATAACATGCCACAAGGATTGGGAACAGGTGGTCTTTATACGAATAATATTGAAAGTCCTTTAACGATTGAAGGAGAACACATCACGTACAACCCTAAACAAAACTGGGAAAATAAATTTAATTTATGAGAGATAGAACATTTATCCAACAAGCTTACACAGGAAAAATCGGCCAATGGAAATATGTTATTCCAGTTTTTTTGTTTTTTGGCTTAATGGGGCTTAATATCTTATTTTCATACTTGATGGATATTGATCAGTCTGAAATTATTGCAGAGCAAATAGAAGCGGACGGGAAAAATTTTACTTTTTTTACACTTTTAATACCATTTGCCTTCTTATTATTTTTTTTATTTATTTATGTAAAATTTGTTCATCAGCAGTCCATTAAATCATTAACTACAAGCAGAAAAAAAATAGATTGGTCAAGAGTAGGTTTTAGTTTTCTACTTGTCTCAATATTTATTTCATTAATGACTTTTGGTGATTATTTTTTTAGACCCGATGCTTATGAAATGAACTTTGATTTTTCTCAGTTTATAGTTTTAGCTGCAATAGCGATTATTTTAGTACCAATACAAACAAGTTTTGAGGAATACATGTTTAGGGGTTACTTAATGCAGGGAATTGGAGTTATCTCAAGATATCGTTGGGTTGCCTTAATATTAACTTCATTGATTTTTGGTTTAATGCATTTTGCAAACCCTGAAGTAAGTGTGTTAGGACCTGTTATTATGATTAGTTATATTGGGACTGGTTTCTTGTTAGGTATAATGACTTTAATGGACGAAGGTTTGGAGCTTGCCCTGGGTTTTCACGCAGGGAATAATTTAATTACAGCATTACTAGTCACTGCTAATTGGACAGCATTTCAAACTGATTCTGTACTCATTTATACTGAAAAACCCACAGCAGGGTTTGATGTTCTAATTCCAGTCCTTGTCATATATCCAATTTATTTATTAATTATGGCTAAAGTTTATAAGTGGAAAAACTGGAATTCAAAGCTCTTTGGTAAAGTCGAACTGCCTGATAATGAGTTATAATAATTGGTTGAGAGTTTCAAAATGATTGTTATATTTATGGAATATTATAAGGATTCATAAATCTATTATTATGGTAAAGTATGCAGTTGAAATCCATCCTCTTTTTAAAATCAATGGTCATCATTTTAATAAATCTGAATTGTATTCAGTGGCTTATAGCTTTGTAAAGGAAGGAGAGCCTTTCGAAGAACAAATCGGCAATTTTCTGCTGGATTGGCTAAACGAAGATTATGAAACAATAAAAGTTAGAACTTCTGGATCGACTGGTGATCCGAAAGTCTATTTTTTGGACAAGCAAAAAATGATCAATAGTGCCCTGGCCACGGGTAAATATTTCAAAACTCCCGAAGAAACTAAAGCTTTACTTTGCCTACCAGCTAATTATATTGGAGGGAGGATGATGATAGTAAGAGCGATGGTTCTAGGTTGGGATTTGGATCTGGTGGAACCCAAATCAAATCCACTTGATGAGCTTTTCAAAACCTATGATTTTTGTGCGATGACTCCATTCCAAATGGATAATTCTCTTGGAAGACTTCATTTGATTAAAAAACTGATAGTTGGAGGTGGCGCCGTCACAGATAATCTAATCGGATTAATACAAGGCATACCTACAACCGTTTATGAAGTGTATGGGATGACAGAGACCATATCTCACATTGCAGCCAGAAAATTGAACCCTAAGACTGATAATAAAGAGAAAAGGCCTTTTAAAGCTTTACCCAACGTAAGTGTATCACAAAACGAAAACAATTGCCTGGTCATAAAAGCACCTAAAATTTTAGATGAGGAATTGATCACCAATGATATTGTTGAGGTACTTACCTACAAGAAATTTTTCTGGAAAGGAAGATTAGATAATGTTATCAACACTGGTGGAATTAAAATTTTTCCAGAAACTGTTGAGAAAAAACTCCAAAAACTTATCACACATAGATTTTACGTTGCAGGAGTCCCACACGATTCACTTGGCGAAGAAGTTGTATTGTTTATTGAAGCTCCCGAAAACAAACAGTATTTAAGCGATCTGAAGCATGCTATCGAACAAAAGAAATCTTTGGATAAATATGAAAAGCCAAAGCATATATACTTTGTTGATAAATTTGAAGAAACCGATTCCGGTAAAATTCACCGTAAAAAGACCTTATCAAAATTGATTAGCTGATTCAATTTAATCTCTTACTTTTTCTACATTAATATAATACCCATATTTATTAATAGCTAGCTCTTCCATATTTTTCAGATCAATTTCAATTAATTTCCATTGATGCGTTATAACCTCTCTATAAACAAAATTTTCTGATGAATTTTGAAATTCGATGGGCATCTTAAAGTCATTTACATCTGCTTCCCATCTCATATACAATCGATCTCTTTCATCAAATTTTAATTGCAATGTCGGTATGGAGGAAAAATTGAGATATTGATTGAATATTGGTTCAAGGCTTTTTTTTGTTCTTTGATCATAAAATGCTATCACATCATTAGTGTTGATCGTTTTATATTTAAAAGTTTCATGAAATTCTTTCAAGAGTGACCACCATTTTTCATCATTATTAACCACACTCCTCAAAGTATTGAGCATATTGGCTCCTTTGTAATACATATCTCCAGAACCTTCATGATTTAAGCCATATTCACCTATGATTGGACTGTCATTGGCTATTATTTTTCTTAAGCCGTGTAGATAAGTAATCGCTTCTTTTTTTCCAAATTCACATTCTACAAATACAGACTCTGCATAGGCGGTAAAGCTTTCGTGTATCCACATATCAGCTATGTCTGATGCCGATACTGAATTCCCAAACCATTCATGAGCAGATTCATGGATAATTATAAAATCCCATTTTAATCCAATACCAGTATTTGACAAATCATTTCCCAAATACCCATTTTGATATCCATTTCCATAAGCAACAGCACTTTGGTGTTCCATGCCCAAATAAGGCGTTTCAACTAATTTATAACCGTCTTTTTTAAAAGGATAATCACCGAATTTTTCATAAAAACAATCCATCATAGGTTTTACCTGTTCAAATTGCTCTTTTGCCTTTTCCAAATTTTCTTTTAGGACGTAATAATTTATAGTCAAACCTTTGTAATTGTCTTCAAAATGAGTGTAGTCTGCAACATTCAAAGTGATATTGTAGTTATTGATAGGATGTTCAACTCTCCAGTGCCATTTTGTATAGCCGTTTTCTAGAGGTATTTCATCAATTAGTCTTCCATTGGAAACGTTCATAAGCCCATCAGGTACACTTATTTTAATATCTGCTGAATCTGGTTCGTCACTTTGATGGTCTTTATTGGGATACCATAAACTAGCTCCTGTTCCCTGGACTGCAACTGCTATAAAGGGCTTTCCATTTTTATCTTCAGAAAATACAAATCCTCCATCCCATGGAGCATTCTTGGCGACAATTGGATACCCTGAATAGTAAAATTTCAGACTTTCAAGGTTTCCTGCCTTCAGTTGTTCGTTGAATTTAAGAAAAACAGCATTTTCTTCTCTTTCATAAATTAAATTTTTACCATTAAAAATAATAGAATCTATGTTCATATTCTGAAATAAATCAAGCTGAATTTTGGATGTATTTTCAATAACTTTAAAATCAATTTTATTAAAACCGCTTAAAAACTTTGTTTCAGGATCTAGTTTTATATCTAAATCATAAGCGAGAACATCAAAGCTTGTACGTTCTGGTCGTAAACTTCCGCGGAGTGTATCTGCTCTGGTAAATTTCTCTTGATCTCCCGATAATAATTGAGACTGCCCGTTGATTGTAAAGCTAAAGATGAAAAGGAAAATGTATATTCGTTTCATAAATGATCAGTATAATTTATTACTATAAAACTATGAAAAAAGTTATTTTTTTATTGCTCTCTATTGTATTTCTTTCTTGCGGGAAAGATAGTAATCTTATTGATGGTGAAATTAAAAACTCAAATGGTAAAGGCATTGAGGATGTGCTGGTTCAAGTCATGGGTACAGATTTAAATTCAAAAACAAATGCTAAAGGTGTTTTTAGAATCAATACAAAAGATAGGGGAGATGAACTTATTTTCACTCACCCGGAATATGAGATGTTTAGAATAAAATTAGATGATTCAGAGGTATCAGTTATTCTTAAAGAAAAGAATACCCAAGAGCAAGAGAAATAAATCTATTATTTCCCGAAGCTCCTTTAAAAGCATCGGTGAAACCGAAATTGTACCTTGCATCGATTCTTAGTCCGGATCCCAAACTCAATCCAAGTCCGGCAGCACCTGAAATGTCAAGTTTTTCAGATTCAAGAATTTCTGATCCATTAATGAGATAACTGAATTGTGGTCCAAACTGAAGATTGAACACTCTAAGAAAATGTAATTTCAAAATCACAGGCACCAGAGCATAATCTGTTTCAATATCATCTCCATTGAATTCACCTCCTTGCTGAGAAAACAAGACTTCTGTTTGTAAGGCTAAGGCATTGAATCGAACACCAGCAAAAATGCCTCCAGTAAAACCCAATCTTCCTTCGGCATTAATTTCAGAAATAGAGGCATAATTGATACCACCTTTTATACCTAAATCAAAATTTTGTGACTGAGAGTTTAGACTGTAGAGACTCAAAAATGATATAAAAATTAATTTAAATGCAAATTTCATAATTATTGTTTTTTCAATAACGTTGATTAATCGAATTTAGTTTAGTAAAGCTGATAATATGATGTCCAATTCGTCAATACTTAGGTTGATCTCTATAATTCTTCCACTCTTATCGACAAGATAATATTGTGGTAAATCTGTGATTCCTAGTTCCGTTGGTAATTTGCCCGTGAAGCCGTTTTTCACTCTCAAGGATTTCCAGGGAATAGATTGCTCGGAGACAGAATTTACCCAGTCTCCTCGATTTGTATCTAAAGAAACACCAATAATTTCAAAACCCTTAAACTTATGTTTTTGATAAACGTTAAGTAATTGCTCCTGTCGTTCTTCACATTCTTTACACCAACTATTCCAAAATTGAATAAGATTATATTTAGAAAAATAAGATTTCAAATCAACTGTTTCAGATGTAATTGAAATCAAATCAAAAGATGGAATTTTACTTCCGATTTGGTATTTTCTCCGTTTGTGCTGATATTTTTCTAGAATATCAACATCTTGAGGATTTAGATTATCAACATCAAGCTTTGATACCAAACTTTTTACATCATTATAGAGTAAGGTTTGATTCATGCTCATCTTAGAAAGTGTTTTACCAAGGTAATCGTGATTGGGATGAGCCTTTATCAAGCTATCCATTTCATCTAAAATCAGATCCCGATTTCTTTTAGATTTTGAAGTTGATTTGAGAAATTCTGCCAAGTAAGCTTTTAGTTCTATAGTTTCCCCTCCACTTAGTTGATTGACCTCAAAGTCTTTAATCACTTCATCTCCAAGTTTTAAATCATCTACTATGATATCAAAAATTAAAGTATCATTTTCTAGATAAAACGCTTCTGAAGAATTAATAGAATCAAATTGAAATTGAAAAGCTGTAGGAGATGTTACTGCGCCTTCAAATAGAAATGCATTATTAGTGACTTGGGCACTATCAAGTTGATTCTTGTACTTGATGTTGATGTAGTCTTTAAATTCACCATTAATAGTTCCTCTGACCACATAATTTTGAGTTGAAGAAGTCTTTTCTAAGGGTTGCATACACGATAGCAACGTGAGACTAAGAATAAAAAAGAAAATTTTGTTCATGAAGTCAAAACTAAGGTAAAATAAAAGACCGATGAATTTTCATCGGTCTTTTAAAAGCTAAATAATTTAATTAGTCAATTAATTGAAATCATTTATTCTTTCGCTTAAGTCATAAATTTTAGCATCTGCTGGTAAAACTTTTTCAATAATGCTGCTTCCAGCTGCACTTCTATAGCCACCTGCACAATGAACTACAATAGGCTTATCTGTAGGAATATCTTTTGCAGAATCTCTTAATTCATTAAGTGGATGATTCTTAGCAGATTCAAATTTTTTCTCTTCATTGAACTCACTGATATTTCTTATATCGATGATTGTATAATGATTTGGATTTTGTTTAAAGTCTGTATAATCAAAGTCATCCGAAGATTCAAATTCAACTTGACCTAAAGTTAACACTGCTTTAATTTGTGACTCATAGCCAATTTTAGCAATTCTTGAAACAACTTCATCATATTCAGAAATCGAATTCAATACCAAATAAAAGTTTTCATTAGGCTTTATAATCGCTCCAATCCATGTCTCAATTTTGTCATTTTCAGACCTTGCCATTATGTTTATACTACCAGGGATATGATTGGCCTTAAAATCAGCTTGAGGTCTTGTATCAACAATCGTAGCATCTGCATCAAATTTTTCTACGTTTAGGTGAACAAGAATATTGGAAACGGAAGCTCTAAAGTTTTCAGCTCCTGTTTTATTTATATCTACATCATGTCCAAAGTAAGCTGGAATGAAAGGTTGTCCATCAAGAATTTCACTTACAAACTCTTCTTCAGTTTGTTCTTGGAAAGCCCAATTACCAATTCGCTCGTTGCCTAGTGTACTTGTTGTATCATCACTCATATTTTTTCCACATAAACTACCAGCACCATGAGCTGGATAGACCCAAACATTATCTGACAAGTGATTGTACTTCGTGGTCATAGTTTTGTACATGGCCTGGGCAAGTTCTCTACGCTTAGCGGTCATGTTACCAGCTTTCTCTCTCAAATCGGGTCTTCCTACATCACCTATAAATAAAGTATCACCAGTGAAAATAGCTTCTTTAGTCGTAGCAGCATCTACAGCATGAACAGTAATTCCATCTGGAGAATGTCCAGGGGTGTGAAGACATTTAAAGGTAACGTCTTCCATTTTCAACTCGTCGCCTTCATCAAATGGGTGGTGAGGATAGTCAGCACCAACTAGTTTACTTACATAAATAGTAGCTCCTGTTTCTTTATGGATTTGCAAATGACTACTCACAAAATCTGCATGAGGATGCGTTTCAAAAACAGCAACTATTTTTGCATTATTTTCTTCTGCAAATTCATAATAAGGCTGCGGATCCCTAGCAGGATCAACAACTGCCATTTTTCCATTGCTTACGATAGCGTAAGAAAGATGCGATAAAGGTTTGTCGTTATATTGTTTAATTGTCATAATAATTTCTTTTGATTATTGATTCATTTTTCCGGTGGCACAACTTATGAATGATTTTGCCTTATTTAAATAAGTGTTGGCATTTCCCAGTACCGGATATCCTAATTGTTTTAATTTCTCTTCAACTGTAAATAGTGAGGATTCTTCAGCATAGGTAAATTCTACAGATGATTCTTCTGCATCAACATTAATATCTGAAATTCCATTAAGAGATATAAGGTTTTTAGAAATTGTATTGGCACAGCCGCCACATTTTAAATTTTGTACTATTATTTTTGTTTGCATTTTATTTAGTTTAAATATCAACACTTGAATTTAATTGTTTTGAATTCAGAATGAAACTGAATTCAAGTCTAAACTAGGTGTCAAATTTTAAACAAAATAAAGGAATTATATGAACTGTGGCAGTAACAAAAGTTACGGATACTAATCAATATCAATTAATTTAATAGAATTTCTATTCAGTTTTATTCGGTTGGTTTTTTCGAGCCTTTTTAGAAGTCTGGAAATCACAACGCGACTGGTGTGAAGGTCGAATGCAATGTCTTGATGTGTAACCTTAATTTCTGAATCATTATAATGTTTGGATTTGTTTCTCAGGTATTCCAACAAACGTTCATCCATTTTTTTGAAGGCAATAGTATCAATAGTTGATACCATTTCCATTAAACGCTGGTGGTAGCTGTCGAAAATAAAATTCCTCCAAGATTTGTATTTTCCTAACCACTCTTCCATTTTTTCAATGGGAATCATCAACAACCTGGATTCTGTTTCAGCAATAGCTCTTATTTCACTTACCGCAGAGCCAGTACAGCAGGATAAAGTCATAGCACAAGTTTCACCTTTTTCTAAATAATAAAGCATAAGCTCAAAGCCATCTTCATCTTCTCTCATCACTTTAATAACCCCGTCTATAAGTAGTGGCATTGCAGATAGATATTGACCAGTTCTGATTAATTCATCACCAGAATTTACCTGCTTAATAACTCCAATGTCATTGATTTCCTGTAGCAATTCTTCTTCAAAAATATGTCCGTAGTTTCTTTTAATTTCTTCTTGCATGTGCTTAATTGTATTTTTGTATAAATATAAAACCCATGACTTATTTAAATGGCAAATTTTAAAATTTTTAAGCCTTATGGCATGTTAAGTCAGTTCATCAATAACCAAAAGCGAAGAAGAAACAAAAGACTTCTTGGTGAACTCGGCAATTTTCCTGAAGGAATTATGTCTGTTGGACGACTGGATCAGGACTCTGAGGGTTTATTGTTTCTTACTACGGATGGAAAATTCAGCCATAAAATTACATCAACAGGTATCGAAAAAGAATACTGGGCTCAGGTAGACGGACAAGCTACAGAAGAGCATGTTGATGAACTTTCAAAGGGCGTCGAAATTAGTATTTACGGGAAACCTTATCAAACTAAATCCTGTGAAGTTCGCTTGATGACTCCACCAGACGATTTGCCTAGACGCGCAAAAGACATCAGAAACGAAAATGAACATGGAAGAACGTCATGGCTTTCGATTACACTCACAGAAGGAAAGTATAGACAGGTACGCAAAATGACTGCTAAAGTGGGTTTGCCAACCTTGAGGTTAATTCGCTACAGAATAGGAGAGGAGACGATTGAAAATATGAAGCCTGAAGAAGTAAGAGCTTTAATTTAAAACTACCACCAAACAACAAAACATTTGCTGGTTTCACCTTTTTGATTTTTTCTGAACAGCATAACAGATTGCTTTTTATCCATAAATTCTTGAAGTTGATATAAAACTTTTGAATAGGAGTGCCAATCAGTATGCTGAGTTTCATCTGTAAACCAATTTATTTTTTTTGGAATATAAAATATATGATGCTTCCACTTTTTATTTAAAAATTCTTCAAGTGTATAAAAATAACCAGCTACGGCTTTTAGATTTGTTTTAAAAAAGCGGGTTCGGCAATTTTCAGGAAGAAAGAGAATCGCCTTAAAACAAACTTCCTGTTTAACTTTCCAGGGATCTATATGATACTTACTTAAAAAACTTCCTGCCATAGGGTGATAAAGCAGTGGGAATTGCTGTGATCTTAATTTTTCAATTTTGTCAATAAATCTATCACGCCTGTTTGGACCAATCCAGCAACAGTCGGGATCTTCATGAAGACTATCATCATAAAGATAAATCTTATTAATTAACTCGGTGTGGATGATCTTATCTTCAGTGGTATCTCGAAAAATGAAATCAAATTCACCAATTGTGGTCTTATTATCAATTACCTGCAAGCTGTAAGCTAATTCTTCAAAATGTTGAGATTGTTCCAAATAGTATTTGAAAAATATTTCAGCTCTTTTTCCTACGAAATTGAAGGTTCTGGCTTCTTCGAACGGAAAACTTTCGATTTGCTTGATTTTTGAAAGTAAATCAAATTCAAAAGTTAAAATGCCTGTGTTAGGAAGTTGATCAATCATCAACTCCGTATTCATAAAGCCTTTAAATTGTTTTAATATTTGAAGATCAGTATCTTTAGTCTGCAAGTTCTAAAGCAATTTTTATCATTTGATTGAATGTGGTTTCTCGCTCTTGAGCAGATGTCTTTTCACCAGTGATCAACGAATCTGATATCGTAAGAATGGCCAGGGCATTGACATCGTGTTTTGCAGCAATGGAATATAAGCCTGCAGCTTCCATTTCTACGCATAAGACATTATAAGCAGCCCACATCTGGTGATCCAATGGATCGTCTGTATAAAATAAGTCTGATGACAGCACATTTCCTGCTTTAAATGAAATATTGAGCTCTCTGGCAGTAGTAATGGCTTTATCAAATAACTTAAAACTAGCCGTAGGTGCAAAATCACCACCATTAAACCTATTTCTATTTAAGGATGAATTGGTGGAAGCGGCCATAGCTATAACTACATCTCTCATTTCTACTTCTTTTTTAATAGCGCCAGCACTACCTACCCGTATTAAGTTTTTGACACCAAATTCAGTAATAAGTTCATGGGCGTAAATACTGATGGATGGGATTCCCATTCCAGTACCCTGAACGGATATGTTATGTCCTTGATAAGTACCCGTATAACCAAGCATTCCACGAACTTCATTATAACAAGTGACATTTTCCAGGAAAGTTTCGGCTATCCATTTTGCTCTTAGCGGATCCCCAGGTAAAAGTATAGTTTCGGCGATATCGCCTTTTTTAGCATCAATATGTATACTCATATTTTTAAAATTTAATAGGTTGAGTTAGATGATTTTCCTTTTACAATAGCAATTCCCGCAGAAGCACCAATTCTAGACACACCAAGGTCGATGTATTTTTTTGCAGTCTCTGAATCTCGAATGCCCCCGGAAGCTTTAATTTTTACTTTATCGGATATATTGTCTTTCATAATTTTTACAGCTTCCAAAGTTGCTCCATGACTACCAAAACCAGTAGAGGTTTTCACATAATCGGCATTTGCTTTTTCTGAAAGCTTACAGGCTACAGCGATTTCTTTATCAGAAAGATTACAAATTTCTAAAATCACTTTTAGAGTGTGTTTTCCTATGGCTTTCTTGACAGCTGAGATATCAGTTTGTACATAATCAAAATCTTTGGCTTTCAATTTCCCTTGGTGGATGACCATATCTATTTCAGAAGCTCCATCTGCTATGGCTTGTTTTGCTTCTTCAACTTTGGCTCTGGTAGTACATGCGCCTAAAGGAAAACCAACTACAGTACAAACTTTAGATTCTGAATCTTTTAATAGTTCACTCGCTTCTTTCACATAGCTTGAATTAATGCAAACCGTTGCAAACTTGTAAGCGATAGCTTCCTCACATATATTATGTACCTGTTTTAAAGTAGCGTCGGCGTTTAGTAAAGTGTGGTCTATATAAGTGTTCATAGTGGGTTGAATGAATTTTTAGTAAATATAAAAGTTTGAAATTGATATTAGTAATAATACCAAAAGAATATTGATATCAAGGGTTTGCAGTATTAAGAATATATTGTACTTTTGCAGGCATTAAAATAAAACAAATATTTATGAATCATTATGAAACTGTTTTCATCTTGAATCCCGTTTTATCTGAAGACCAGATAAAGGAAACAGTAAAGAAATACGAAGATTTTCTTGTTTCGAAAGGTGCAGAGATGGTAAACAAAGAAGATTGGGGCCTAAAAAAATTGGCTTACCCGATCCAGCACAAAAAAAGTGGATTTTACCACTTACTTGAGTACAAAGCAGATGGAACTACCATCGAGCCTTTAGAAGTCATGTTTAGAAGAGACGAGAGAATGATGCGTTATTTGACCGTTAAATTGGACAAACATGCTATTGATTGGGCTAAAGAACGAGTTAAACGAATTAAAACTGGCGCGTAATTATGGCAACAATTGAAGAACAATCGAAAGGAAAGAACGACGGTGAGATAAGATATCTGACTCCGTTAGATATAGAAACTAAAAGTAAAAAGCGTTTTGATCGTTTCAGAAGAGCTGGCATTAAGTATATCGATTACAAAAATGCTGACTTCTTGATGGAATTTGTAAACGAACAAGGTAAAATTTTACCAAGACGTTTAACAGGAACTTCTTTAAAATACCAAAGAAAAGTATCACAAGCTATTAAGCGTTCTCGCCACTTAGCTTTGATGCCATACGTTGGTGATTTATTAAAATAAAAAAGGCAAAAAATGGAAATTATACTAAAAAAAGACGTTGATAATCTTGGTTTTGCCGATGACCTTGTCTCTGTAAAAAATGGATACGGTCGTAACTTTTTAATACCTCAAGGACTTGCTGTATTAGCAACACCCTCAGCTAGAAAAGTTTTGGCAGAAAATCTTAAGCAACGTGCTTATAAAGAAAAGAAAATTGTAGATGAAGCTAAATCATTAGCTGAAAAAGCAAAAGAACTTGATATCAAAATATCTTCCAAAACAGGAGCAGGTGACAAGCTTTTCGGAAGTATTACCGCTGGTAACCTTCAGGACATATTAGCAAAACACGATGTCGATATTGATAAGAAATATATTACCATTCTAGGTGGAAACATCAAACGTTTAGGTCAATATGACGCTAAATTGAGATTCCACAGAGATGTAATTTTAGACTTCACTTTTGAAGTCATCGCTGAAAACTAGCATGATTAATAAAACAACAATTTTTTAATTATAAAGCCGACCTATATGGTTGGCTTTATTTTTTCAAACACTTAAACAATTCATAATATGAAAAAAAGCTACATTTTAATTTTAATGTTTTTTATTGGGCTATCAACTTCTATGGCTCAAGTAACAACATCGACCATGTCTGGTCTTGTAAAAGATGATGCTGGAATTACATTGCCTGGAGCCAATGTTGTAGCAACTCATACACCTACAGGTTCAGTATATGGAGCTATGACCAATATTGATGGAAGGTTTAGACTTAATAATATGAGAATCGGTGGTCCTTACCAAGTAAAGATCTCTTATGTCGGATTTGAAACTAAAACTCTTGAGAATATCAATCTAGATCTTGGTGAAACTTACAATATTGACGTAACTCTTGTAACGACTTCCAATGCTCTGGATGAAGTCTTAATTACAGTTTCAGATAATCCAACGTTTTCAAGTGAAAGGACTGGCGCAGCGACGCAAATTACCAGCAAAGATTTAAAAAGGCTGCCAACTATTTCCAGATCTGCACAGGATTTTACAAGATTGGAGCCTTCTGCAAGTGGAAATTCGTTTGGAGGTAGAAATGACCAGTTCAATAACTTCAGTTTAGATGGTGCTGTTTTCAACAACCCTTTCGGATTGGATTCTCCTACACCAGGAGGTCAAACAGGAGCACAACCAATTTCTTTGGATGCTATTGAACAAATAAAAGTAACAACAGCACCTTATGATGTGACTTTGTCTGGTTTTACTGGAGCTTCTGTAAATGCTGTTACCAAAAGTGGTGATAATACTTTTAAGGGTACGGTGTACTCCTTCTTCAGAAATGAAGATTTGACTGGCGGTAAAATTGAAGGACAAGATGTCCCTAGAAACGATTTGGAGCAAATTCAATATGGTGTAAGTGTAGGTGGACCTATCGTTGAAAACAAATTATTCTTTTTTGCCAACTTCGAAAAAGATGACAGAACAGATCTTGGTGCTCCTTTTGCACCCAATCGAGGAACAGGATCGATCAACGAATCCAGAGTTTTAGCCTCGGATATGATGGCGGTTTCTAATGCTTTAGGACAACTTGGTTACGATACTGGTAGATTTGAAAATTTCAATTATAATTCTGAGTCTACCAAAGGCATTTTAAAATTGGATTGGAACATCAATCAAAACCATAAAGCAGCACTTATTTACAATTTCTTGAGAGCTTCCAAAGACAATGCAGCCAATAGAACAGCTTTAGGCTTTAGAGGACCGAGTCCTTCCGTCATTCAGTTTGAAAATTCTGGTTATGAAATCAACAATAATTTGAATTCAGTTCAATTTGAATTAAATTCTACTTTCGGTAATAAATACTCCAATAAACTTCAAGCTGGATACACTTATTTTGATGACTTCAGAAATCCGTTTTCTACACCGGCACCTCCTATCACTATTCAGGATGGTAGTGGATCAAACTATATCATTGCAGGGCATGAGCCGTTTTCTATAAACAATGAGTTGCAGCAGAAGGTATTTCAAGTCACCAACAACTTCAACATTTTTGTTGGAGATCACTCGGTAACCCTTGGTGCCTCATTTGAACGTTTTGAATTTGATAATTCATTCAATTTAGGGGGGTATGATAATTTTGGAAATCCTAATGGTTACTTTGGTACCTTCAATGCGTATCCATCTGTCGATGCTTTTTTGGCAGATGCAAATGCAGGTAGCCAAAGTGCAATTGCCCAGAATCTAGCTTTTGCTCAAAATGTATTTGACTCCAGGAATGGAAACGGCGTTGGGAATGACGGAGGCTTTAGATTGTCTGAAACCAATGTAGGTCAATTGTCTTTTTATGCTCAGGATGAGTGGAGCATGACTAATAATTTCAAGTTCACTTACGGTTTAAGATTAGACAAGCCATTATACTTTGATACGGATGAAAAAATTCAAGAATTTATTGATATCGATAACGGTGCAACTGTAGACCCTACGACTGTGTATTACGATCCTGAAACCAATTCAGAAACTACACTAAATTCAACACAATTACCGACAGATGAATTTTTGATTTCTCCAAGACTTGGATTTAACTGGGACGTTAGAAACGATAAAACTTTACAGATAAGAGGTGGAACTGGAATATTCACTGGAAGGTTGCCTTTCGTTTGGATTGGTAACCAAGTTAGTGGTGCAGATCAAGGGTTCTTCCAAATTGTTGATCCGGATTTTAAATTTCCACAAGTATGGAGAACCAATGTAGGATTGGATTATAAATTTGATAACGGTATCATCGCTTCTACAGACATTTCTTACACTGAAGACATAAATGCAGCACACGTTCAAAACTGGGGGTTAAGAGAACCAACACAAACTTTGGCTGGAGTAGATAGCAGAGCTGTTTACACTGAATCTGATAAAGGTGAGAATAATGCTTATGTATTTACAAATTCTAACAAAGGAAGAATTTTTAATGCTGTTGGTACTTTAAAGAAAAGTTTTGATAATGGTTTATATGTAAGTACTTCTTATAGTTACTTAAATGCCAAAGACGTCAATTCCATTGAAGCTGAAATTACTGGAGATGCATTTACTTTTAATCCAACAGTTGGTAATGCTAATAATGATGTTTTAGGATTTTCCAAATATGGAGATACTCACCGTTTTATTGCTGTGATCTCTAAAAACTTTCAGTATGGATCGAAAAACCAATGGGAAACAACAGTTTCCAGTTTTGTAGAATATGCTAAAGGAGGTCGATACAATTATACATACGGTGGTGACATCAATAATGATGGATCCAACATTAACGACCTTATTTATATTCCAACCACCGAAGAATTAGCAAGAATGCAATTTTCTGGACCAGGTCAGGCAGATGCTTTCAATGCTTTTATAGAGGATAACGATTACATGAAAGATAACAGAGGAAGTTATTTTGAAAGATATGGAGCTTTAGCGCCATGGAGAAGTACAGTGGACGTAAGAGTTTTACAAGATTATAACTTTAAAGTATCTGGGGGAAGAACCAATACCATACAGTTGAGTTTGGATATCCTTAATTTCGGCAATTTGTTAAATTCAGACTGGGGAATAGTTCAAGAACCATTCAACCAACAACCTATTGGCGTAAACGTCGATACAGTAACCAACGAACCTGTTTACACATTCGATCAAAATAGAACAGATTCTTTTGCTGTAAATACAAGTCTAATTTCACGTTGGAGAATGCAAGTGGGCTTGAGATATATTTTCTAATCAACTTATAAATTACAATCTTAAGATCGGTAGAGCTTCTACCGATCTTTTTTTATTTTTGCACTTATGAAATACGAAAGACTTACACAGGAACAGCTCAAAGAAATGCACAAAGAATTCGTCAATTTTTTGGCAAGTCAATCCATTACCAATGAAGAATGGGAGGACATTAAAACAAATAAACCACAAGTTGCTGAAGATGAACTCGATGTCTTTAGTGATCTTGTCTGGGAGGGCGTGCTCAATAAGGTTAACTATCTAGAGCATTTCTCACCTCAACAATTATTTTTATTTGAATTTACCGACCAGTTCATCAACTTAATAGGAATTAAAATTGAAAATGAAGCTCTAGATATCAATACCAAACAAGGTTTTCAATGGCTAAGAGATAATCTCTTGAATGATGATGTCCAGATTTACACTTCTAAAAAGCCAATAAGTGAAGACAGAAATAAAGATATTTTTGCACTCATAAAACAAGGCGCTCATATCACTAAAGGCAAACTTTACGAGTATTTTAATGGAATGGTGGAAAAGTAAAATTATTTTAGCGGTTTTTAATATTTAAAAAATAACATGGCAAGTAAAGCGTCAATACCAAAAGGAACTCGTGATTTTTCACCTTTGGAAGTCAGTAAACGGCAGTATATTATATCCACTATCCAAGGGCATTTTAAGACCTTTGGGTTTCAACCTATAGAAACTCCTACCTTTGAGAATTCTGATACGCTAATGGGAAAGTATGGCGAGGAAGGGGATCGTCTCATCTTTAAGATTTTGAATTCTGGTGATTATCTAAAAAAAGCTAATGCTGAAGCTTATGAAAGAAGAGACAGCGTAAAGCTGTCTTCTTCAATTTCGGAAAAAGCTCTAAAATACGATCTTACTGTACCATTTGCTAGATATGTAGTACAACATCAAAATGAGATTGATTTTCCCTTTAAACGCTTCCAAATTCAGAATGTATATAGAGCAGATAGACCACAGAAAGGACGATTTAGAGAATTTACACAGTGCGACGCCGATGTGATAGGCAGTGACAGTTTATGGCAGGAAGTAGAGTTTATTAAACTCTACGATGCTGTGTTTTCAAGCTTAAAACTTGAAGGCGTAACTATAAAGATGAATAATAGGAAAATCCTTTCTGGTCTGGCTGAAGTCATTGGCGAAAGCGACAAACTGATAGATTTTACGGTAGCTCTAGATAAACTTGATAAAATAGGGGAGGAGGGCGTTAAAAAAGAAATGCTCGAAAAAGGTATTTCTGAATCTGCTATTGAAAATATAAAACCAATTTTCAATTTTGAAGGCAATTTCTCAGAGAAAATCAATCTTCTCAAATCACTGTTATCCGATTCTGAAATTGGACAAAAAGGAATTGAAGAACTTAAATTTATTCAGAAAGCTTTAGATCAAATGCCTTTACAAACGGCAAGATTGGATCTGGATGTGACGCTTGCCCGGGGTCTCAATTACTACACAGGTGCTATTTTTGAAATTTCAGCCCCTGAAGAAGTGGAAATGGGCTCCATTGGCGGGGGTGGAAGATATGATGACCTTACTAGCATTTTTGGACTCAAAAACATGAGTGGGGCTGGGATTTCATTTGGATTGGATAGAATCTATCTTGTGCTCGAAGAATTGAATCTTTTTCCTCAAGAGATCGAAGAAACTACGAAAGTTCTTTTTATAAATTTTGGAGAAGAAGAAGCAATTTATGCGCTAAAGGCAATTTCAAAACTTAGAACTTCATCAATTTCTTCTGAATTATATCCCGACACCGCAAAGATGAAGAAACAGATGACTTATGCCGATAGAAGGAATATACCCTATGTTGTGCTTGCCGGAGGCAGTGAAATGAAGGAAGAAGTATACAATCTTAAAAACATGAAAACTGGAGAGCAAAATAAATTCAGTTTGAAAGAATTGTTTGCTCACTTTTCTAATTAAATGAGTTAAAATAGATAGACCTATTCATTACATTAAAATTAATTACTTACTAAAGAAGCTATAACTTACTGAAAACATGACTGATATCATTTTAAAATTTTGAATTGATCATTATATTTAAAGTATAAATCTTAAAATATTTAAATCATGAAAAAACTTAGAATGATAAGTTGTATTATATTAATGTTTCCGTTTATAGGCTTATCTCAAACATTAGAGAATTTAGATTTTGTATCTCCATTTCATGAAGATTTGGCTGCAGTTCAAAAAAATGATCAATGGGCATTCATCGACAGAAATGGAGATGTCGTGATAAATTTTAGATCCGACCTTGTTAGTACAAAAACTGAAAATGGTTCTTATCCACTATTTAGTAATGGTAGGTGTTTAATAGAATCCAAAAAAGATGGAATATCTTATTTTGGTTACATCGATGTGTCTGGAAAGAAAAGCATTGAACCCCAATTTCTGAACGCAAAGAATTTTCATAACGGAAAAGCAATTGTTCTTCAATTGATTAAAGAATCAGCAGGGGTAAATACAGCTTTAGGTAAAAATGTAATTTATTACAAGTACTATGAAGTTTTAATCAATGTAGATGGACCTTTGGAGGCTTATTTATCAAAAGAACCTCAAAATGTAGTTTTGGATAAATCTTATTTAATAAATCCACCAGAAATTTCTTTTACACACTTCTCTGAATCTTTATACATCAAAAAAGGTAAATCGAATAAAATAACTTTGGTTAAAATAGATTGATCATGACTAGAACTTAAGTTCTTAGGTAAGTTTTTTATGTTTAATCTTATCATTTACTGAGATAACCAAAGATGATTTTTTAAAAACTATTTATCGATTGATGAGACCTTTGGGATTATCGAATACTTTTAACTTTTGTTGTGAACTATTCATTTCTTTTAATTTTACTTTTAAAGAAAAACTATGGGATCAAATAGAGATAATAAAGATATCAAACCTTGGGAAGATGCAAGTAAAAGTGAAGAACAAGTTCATCTATCTGATATGCATGGCGATGGAGTACATTCTAATAGAGAGCTCCAAGCTAAAGCTAAACGCAATAAACAAATCGCTAAAGAAAAGGCGGTAAAAGCTCAAAAAAAGAAAAATAACCTGAAAGGTTAAATTGAAGTACATTTCTTTAAATATTCAAACTCTGCATTTGCAGGGTTTTTTTGTGATTCTAAATTAAATAATCTGACGGACGTCAGTTTTTTCTATTAGCCTTTTTCTTAATTTTAGATTATAATAAATGTATTATGAAAAATATTTTAGCCCTTACCGACTTTTCTCCTAGTTCTATCAATGCTATCAAATATGCATTAAAGCTTTTTGAGGGTGATTCATTAAGCTTTTATATTCTCCACTGTAAAGTTCCAGATTCAACATACTCTACAGCCGAAGTGATAGCTTCAGGTAATGTAAGTTTCTATGATTCCTTGTTGAAAGTTGCTAAAGATAATTTAGATGCTTTAATATTTGATCTCAAACAAAACTTAAGTATTGATTCTATCTCGTTTCATCCCATTGTTGCTTATGATAATTTGATCGATGCAGCTGAAAATGTTATAAAAACAAACAACATTGAATTATCTGTCATGGGAACCAATGGAGTGACCAATGCAAAAGAAGTAGTTTTCGGAAGTAATACTGTAAAAATGATAAGACATATAACTGATCCTATTCTTGCAGTTCCGTTGGATTTTAAGTTTCGTCAACTTAATAACATAGCCTTACCCTTACATGATTTCGATAAATTGAGCGATCAATCTTTCAAAGGCATAGTGGATTTTATAAAGCAATATGGTGAAATGGTACATGTTTTAAGAATTTGTCCTGAACAAGTGGTAACCCAAGAAGCTAAAAACGATTCAAAAGTTTTAAACACTTTACTCAGCCCTGTTAAGTTTCATTATCATACGGTTCAAAATGTACCCTTAAACCATGTTGTGGATTGTTTTATACAAACTCACGACGTAGATTTAATTATGCTTTTAGTAAAGTCTGAAAGTATTTTTGAACGCTTTTTTACAGGCTCATCTACTACTAAAATAGCTAATGACCTAAGAGTTCCCTTATTGGTTTTTCCTAATTAAAACCCAAGAAACATAACAAAAGGGTATTAGTTTAAGAGATGATAAAATTTAGTTGACCATTATATTTTCTCATTCATAAAAGCTTATACTCGAAAAGTATCTTACTGGACTGATTTTATTTCTTATTTAATAGGTGTCTAGTTTTATTCTCTTTTTTAATACTATTAATGATATCGAAAAGTTGTTTTTTTAGTGTTTTATATTCTTCTAAAACCTCTTTAATTGTAAAGATTAAGCGCTTATGTTCTGTCCTGTAAGCTTTTTCTTCTTGAGGTTGATCAATACCATCCACCATAATTTGCAGACCGTTTTCATGCTCTTTTACCTCTTCTATCAATTCATCATTGCGTTTTTGAGATTTGTAAATGGCATTCATTATTTCTTTGTTATTGGAAAAATGGTTAAAGGCTATTAGTTGAGGTGTAAATTCTGTCACTAAATCCTCAAAAAAAAGATGTTCATCTTTCATAAACTTAAGTTCAGATAACCATTCCTGAGAAGTTAAGTGCATGTCTTCAGCATTTAACTGATTTACAAATTTTAAAAATTTTGGTATAGTTTCCATGATTAATCATTTATTAGAATTTGAATTTCTTCTATTTCCTAAGTTTTACATCTTTTTTACATTCACTGTAGTACTAGGTATATCATTATACAAGCCACCAACTCTTTTATATACTTCAAGCCACAAGAAATATCTATAAATTTGATTTTGAAGGTTATCACTAAGTTATGGCTTTAATGAATTTCAAGAACTGATAAGGATCAGTCAAAGTAATTATTATCAGAGTGTTATATCATGATTTCCTCTACATCATCAATTTTAGGAAGAGTAGAGTCCCAACCATAAGTGACCTTAAGTTTAACCCTCAGGGCATCCAAGCCCGGAGACTCTCCATGGATAAGGAAAACCTGTTCAGGGACATTTTTAATTCTGCCGAGCCAGTTTACAATTTCTTGCTGATCTGCATGCGCAGATAGACTTTCAATGCTTTTTACGCTTGCCTTCACGGGATAGTATTTACCAAAAAATCGAATTTCATGTGCTCCGTCGAGAAGTTGTCTTCCTCTTGTCCCTTCCGCCTGGTAACCTACAAGTAGCACTGTTGTTGAAGGCTCATCGATAAGCTGTTGCAAATAGGTGAGAACTCTTCCTCCAGTCACCATGCCACTTCCAGCTATTATAATTTTGGAGCGATGATCATCTATTGTTTCCCAGGTTTCTCTAAAGGATTGTACAATCTTAAAATGATGACACATGGCATTATATTCATCCATAGGGAGCTTATGCCATTTTGGAAAACGCTGAAATACTTCTAAAACATTATTTCCCATTGGACTGTCAATAACCATGGGGATATTGGGGATTTTATTCTTTTGATATAACTTCCATAAGATAAACATGAGCGTTTGCAGACGTTCTACTGCAAAACTCGGAATGATGAGGTTTCCTTTTTTTTCTAGGGTTTCTAAAATTAGCTGGGTCAATACCTCTTCAACGTTTTCTTTTGGATGTAATTTGTTCCCATAAGTACTTTCTAAAAATAAGACATCTGCCCATTCTGGTTGTTTTGGCGCATTTAGTAAATAATCTTGTTGACGGCCGATATCCCCTGAAAACACAAATCGCTTCTCATTGATATTCAATTCTATAAATGTAGCTCCAATGATATGACCATTGTACTGAAACCGATAAGAAATATGTTCAGAGAGTTGGATCCATTCATCTTCGATATCTGCAACAAAACGCCTAATGGTCTCCTCAGCTTCAACGATTGTATAGAAGGCTAGGGCAGGGCTATGTTTGCTGTAATTTTCTTTATTAGCTTTTTGAGCTTCCTCTTCCTGAATCTTGGCACTATCTTTCAATATAATTTCTGCTATAGCAAGCGTTGGTCCTGTTCCTTTTATTTCCCCCTTAAACCCTTGCTTTACCAATCGAGGTAAATAGCCTACATGGTCCAAGTGACCATGGGTAAGTAAAACCACATCGATCTCTGAGACATCAATTGGTAAGTCTTGCCAATTGAGTTGCCTCAATTCTTTTACCCCTTGAAAAAGTCCACAATCAATGAGGATATTTTTCTCTGAAGTTTCAATTAAAAACTTGGAGCCAGTTACCACTCCAGCTGCACCAAGAAAATGAATTTTTGCAATTTTGTCCATATAACTTACGTTTACTCACATAGTTGAGATATTTCTTTAAAAATCTTTTTTTTCCTGAGTTCAGAAACTCCCAAATGGTCTAAGTAAAACTTATCATTGATCAATTCTCTTAGTAAAACCACAGACCTGCTCAGGAGAAACTGCTTTTCTCGTTGGGTAAGAAGTGTTGAAACCGTAATAGGATAAAGTGCTAAACGGTCTATTCTATCTTTCAATCCATTTTTCAATGGATAATCCCAACTTATTAACGATAACCCGCAGCACCTTCCGTAGTGAAGGGCATCTTCTGTAAATCTTGTATTGGTGACCACCCAGCCAGGCTCAAGTAAAGCATCTTTTTTTGAAACCTTACTCCAATTCTCTTTGATGTCTTGGAATCTAGAATTGATATATAATGGAACTTTTACATTGCAATTGTAGCCTTGTTCGCTGTGAAATTTACATTCTATAACCGTAGTTTTAGAATTTTTATGAGCAATCACATCAATCTCATGAGACACACATTTTCCTTTTAGAATAGTACCAACTTCGGTTGTATAGCCTGAATAATTTAAAACAGCACTTATGAACCGTTCAAAAGGGAACCCTGTTGGACCTAATTCGTAGATGGCTTTTTTGAGTTTATATTTAGAGGCAAAAGAGCGTTTATTCTTTTTGAGCAAGCCAAAAGCACGGTTATAGATTTCTTTTGTTGAAATACCTTGGTAGAGTTCATCGCGCACTTTATCTAAAATCTGACTTATAGTCTTATCGTCGGCTCCTGTTCTTTTGAGTGAAGCTCTTAATTTACTTAAAGAAAATCTAACTTTTTCACCAGAAGATTTTATAATGCTTATTTGAGGTGTTTCCATTCGTATTATATTTATGAAAAAGTCATTTTCTAAACTGTCTTAAGGCTAGAATTATTTGTTGAATAAGTCTTCTTTCTTTTAGACTCACTTAAAGTTTGTACTTTAAGCAAGTGTAGGAATCACTAAAAAGGGAATTTTTAAATGAAAACCGATTTGAGTGATGGTATTCTTAAAAAATATATTTTGAAAAAAAGAGTGTTTGTTATTGATCATGACCAATAGGTTAGTCTTGTTTTTTATTTGAAATTCATTTATAGCTTCCGTTACACTCATAGTTTTTATATTATGAAATAAATAAGCAGAATGCTTGAAAATGTCTTCTAGCAATTGCTGGTTTTGTTTTTGACTATTTGAAAGTTCGTATCCTGAAGAAACATGCATCGCATTTAACCTGGCATGGTGATGAGTTACTATTTCCTTAAGTATGGAAAGCTGAGATGAGTTAAAAGATACATTTAGATCTGTTGGGAATAGAATTTCGTGTGGATTTTCGTATGAAAAATTTGAAGGTATGGCCAAAACAGGACATTTTGCAGATTTGAGAACGTGAACTGTAGTAGATCCAAAGAGAACCTCTTTGGCCCCTGTTGCTCCTTGAGTTCCCATAACAATTAGATCTATTTCCAAAGACTTCAAAAACTCACTTATAAGACTAGATATAGACTCAAATCTTGCATAAGTTTTGAAGGTATGCTTGGAAGATTTAGTTTTTACCTTTGAAATCTTGGCAAGTAATTTATCCAGCTCTTCTTTAGATTCATCTTCTGCTTTATCAATATAACCATATTCTGAAGGGTATTCTAAAGCATAATCTACTTTATAGATGGTAGGTGTATAAGCGTTAAAAACGTGAAACGTACACTCATCACCTTTGAATAAATGTACTGCATAAGAAATTGCATTCCATGAGTTATCTGAAAAATCTGTAGGTAATAGGATCTGTTTCATAATTATTGAATTGAAGATTAATAACCGAGTGTAGTATTCAAAAACTCAAAAAGCAAGCTCTTTAAAACCACTTTAAGGCTAAGCCTCTCTTCTACAGATAAGGCTTTATTTTACCTTTTCTTTTTTCAAGCTGATCTTCTAGATCACCAATGGTATTTTTGAGGGCGAGTTCATAATTTTTTTCATTGGAAGAAGCAAAAATTCTTGGTCCAGAGAGACTCAATTCTATGTCACAAATATGACCTAGTCCTTTAGGGTCGTTTTCCTTCTTAATGTATACTTGTGCCCGAATAATACTTTCGTATTTATTGTTTAATTTATTTAATTTCTTTCTAGCGTAAGTATCGAAGCTTTCGCTGGTGTCCATGTTTACAAATTGAATTTCTATATCCATCATTTTAAGTTTTTATTATTTATCTAAAATTAAAGAATAGAGTAGCGTCTACAAATGATAAAAATCAGTTTAGAGAAGTTTATACATTTATACTTCAAATGCATAAACTTAAATATTAGTATAAGGTTATACAGGGACTATGTCATAAACAACATTAAGAAGATATAAGCCTACTAAAAATAAAAGGCTATAAATAACTTGTACTAATTTAACGTTGAGTATGATAAGGAACTTTACTGTACGTTGTGGAAAAATAAATAGAGCTAAGCCAAGGAAGAGTGATGACCATCCAATAAGCGTTGCTATGAGTTTATAATTTGGTTCCCAAATATTGTGAATTATGATATTGAGTAACCCAACAGTTATGGCAAAAAAGGCAAAGATGATTAAGAACTTCTCATCTTTTAAATCGTCAAAAATTTGTTTAATTCGTCTTGGATTTAGGCTTAAAATAAAAAAGAAGATGAGTAAATACCAACCCCAAAATTTTGCTAAAAAGAGTGAAATTTCCATGTTGAAAATATTAATATATTAGTATTTAAAATTAAGAGGCTAGTAGAACTTAATAAATGATATAAATCAGATTTAGTAATGTTCTGATAACCAATGACTGATTGTACTTTAGAATTAAGGCCAGTTTTTTATTTGTATTATTATGAAGAGCATTTGAAATGTATATGATGATATACTACTGATTATCGGTTGACATTGAAAAGTGACTGTCTCTAGAGTTATTTTTTCGCTCTGGCTGAGCGATTAATTTAGTTTTTCCTTCAGCTTATAATGATACCTTTCGAAAGCTATAATCCACTGAATGTATGATTAATGTCATTTCATAACATTTGTTTTAGAGTTACTTTTGAGAAGTAACTCTAAAACAAATGTTATGAAAATTGACAAATTATTTTTTTTCTTCTTTCTGATTCCTTTATTAGTGTGTGCTCAGACTCAAGAGAATTTAGATAAAATAGCTCCTTTCCATGAGGGTTTAGCAGCCATTCAAAAAGGGAGTCAATGGGGGTTTATGAATACGGAAGGTGATCTCGTTGTCGACTTTAGGAATGATTTGTTTCCAAGTCCCGAACATAAGAACTATCCTGTATTTATTGATGAACGCTGTTTAGTAACCCAAAAGAAAGATGGTATTACATATTTTGGATACATTAATCCTACAGGTAAAACCGCTATTGAACCTCAATTTTTGAACGCGACCAATTTCAAGGACGGCAAGGCCATTGTCTTAAAATTAATAAAGGAGGTTGCTGGGAAAAACGATGCTCTTGGTAAGAACGTGGTCTATTATAAATACAACGAAGTTGTGATCAGTAATGATGGCAATATTATTAAATACTTAACTCCAGAGGGAAAAAATATAGCTCTAGACAGGTCTGTTTTAAAAAACCCACCTCCTATTACTTATAAACAAATAGCTGCATCTTTATACGCTCAAAAGGATGAGAAAAACAAGTGGACTGTGCTTAAGGTTGATAAATAATTCAAGGCCTAAACCTACTCTTCTAAAAAAAAATACAAAATTTAGTTTTGTGATATGCTAGATAAATGCATTACTTAAAGAATTTGATTTCCAAAAATAATAGTATGGATTTCAAAATGGATAGATAAACTTTTACTTAATCTAAAACCTGGAATTTACTTTATAACTAATATATTGATCAATGGGTTTTAAAACAGATAGAATTAGTGGTGTTTACATACAAAGTTTAGCTTTATTAGTCTTGTGGATTTCTTTGATATCTTGTTCAGAAAAAACTGATAAAATACAACCAGTAAAACGAGACCTAATGGAATCTGTTTATGCATCGGTCACAGTTCAGCCCGATAGCCTTTATAAAGTTTATGCGTCTGTGTCGGGAATCTTAGATAAACTTTGGGTGGTTGAAGGAGATTTGGTAGATAATGAAGAACCTATTGCTCAAATTGTAAATAGCACACCTTTATTAAATTCTCAAAATGCAAAATTCGCACTGGATCTCGCTAAAGAAAACTACAAAGGACGAGCTGCCATATTATATGGTCTGGAAGACGAAATTGAAGCTGCAAAATTGTCTGTCATAAACGATTCTATCAATTTTTTTAGACAAAAGAGTTTATGGGCTCAAAAGATAGGATCCCATTTTGATTACGAGACTAAAAAATTAAATTATGAACTTGCTACCAACCAGTTAAGTCGCATTATAAATAAGTATGAGAGGACCAAAAATGAACTTAAAACTGCTATAAGTCAAGCAGAGATTAATCACACTACTGCTACAATTGCTACAAATGACTTTACGGTGACTAGTAAACTTAAAGGAAAAATTTACGCTTTGCTTAAAGAACCTGGAGAAATAATAAATTCTTCAGAACCTATAGCTTCCATAGGAAGTGCAAATCGTTTTGTAATGCAGTTGCTGGTAGATGAAGTTGATATCGTAAGTATTGCTTTAAACCAAGAAGTGCTTATTGATCTCGAGGCGTATAGTAACACTATTTTTGAAGGAGAAATTTCAAAGATTTATCCTAAAAAAGACGAACGAAACCAAACTTTCACTGTAGAAGCTGTTTTTAAAACTTCTCCAGAAATATTATATCCTGGACTTTCTGGCGAAGCTAATATTATAATTTCTACAAAAGAAGATGTTCTAACCATCCCTAAAGCTTACCTCATAGGTAATAATCAAGTTAAGACCAAAGATGGATTGGTTACCATAAAAAGTGGTTTGCAAAACATGGATTATGTCGAGGTTCTATCTGGAATAGACAAGGAAACTTTTATATACAAACCCAAGCAATGATAAATTGGAACATCATATTAAGCATAGCAAAAACACATTTGGTGACCAAGCTAAGGCAAACACTTGTTGCAGCTTTGGGTGTAACTTTTGGTATTGGATCTTATATAACCTTGGTCAGTTTTATGACTGGATTAAATGCTATGCTGGACGACTTGATACTAAATCAAACGCCTCACATTCATATTTACAATGAAATTGAACCTTCAAAAGATCAACCGGTTTCTATTTATGATGATTTTGCAAGCCATTTGAACATTGTACGTTCTATCAAACCCAAAATAAGTCAGAAGAAAATACATAATGCGTTACCAATTATTGACTACTTAGAAAAAGACAAAGATGTACTTGGGGCGTTACCTCAGGTGGTGACGCAGATTTTTTATATTGCTGGTTCCATAGAATTAGGTGGTAATCTTACGGGCTTAAATCCTTTAGAAGAATCTAAATATTTTAACCTTGAAGATTATATTATTGAAGGTTCTGCAGAAGCTTTAGAAAATACAGATAACGGAATCATACTAGGAATTGGTATAGCAAAGAAAATGGCTTTAAACGTTGGTGACCGCATTCAAATAAGCCCCATCAACGGCGACTTTTTTCCATTAAAAATCGTTGGCTTTTACCAAAGTGGTATTTCAGACCTGGATGCTATTCAAAGTTTTACCAATATTTCAACTGTCCAAAGAATATTGGGTGAAGCCAATAATTATATTACAGATATTAATGTGAAGCTTAAGGATCTAGAAAAGGCTTTACCTATGTCTCAACTTGTAGAGCAACAGTTTGGTCTCAAGGCAGTCGATATAAAAACAGCCAACGCCCAATTTGATACAGGAACCGATATACGAAACCTTATTACTTATGCCGTCTCTATCACGCTTTTAATAGTGGCGGGCTTTGGAATTTATAATATTTTGAATATGCTTATTTATGAAAAAATGAATGACATAGCTATTCTGAAAGCTACAGGATTTTCAGGTAAAGATGTTCAACTTATATTTATGAGTCAGGCTATGATAATTGGGATCCTTGGAGGTTTGTTAGGCTTACTTATAGGTTTTGGATTGGCTTCCTTTATAGGTACAATACCTTTTGAAACGGAAGCTTTACCAACTGTAGATACATATCCTATTCATTTGCAGCCTTCCTATTTTATCATCGGATTTTCTTTCGCAATGGTATCTACCTTTTTAGCTGGATATCTTCCTTCCAGAAAAGCAAAAAAAATAGATCCCGTAACCATTATAAGAGGACAATAAGATGGATATAGTTTTAGAAGCAAAGCATATCGATAAATATTTTAAAAAACCAGTAAAGTTTCAGGTGCTGAAGGATATTAACTTTCAGGTCAAAACAGGAGAATTTACCTCTATTATGGGTAAATCTGGTTGTGGTAAGTCAACATTGCTCTACATATTATCTACTATGGATACCAATTATACCGGAGAATTATACTTACAAAATCAACTTATAACTGGCAAAGATGCTACACATTTATCTTATTTACGAAATAAACACATTGGTTTTGTATTTCAATTCCACTATTTACTTTCGGAATTTACAGTTTTAGAAAATGTAATGCTACCTGCCAAAAAGTTAGCTGAGAAGTCTGTAGTCGATATAAAACAAACGGCACAAAACAAGCTTAAGATGCTTAATATTGAGCATTTAGCACTTAAAAAGGCATCTCAAATTTCTGGAGGAGAAAAGCAAAGAGTAGCCATAGCAAGGGCTTTAATTAATAACCCTTCTATTATTATGGGAGACGAACCCACAGGAAACCTGGATAGTCACAATGCAGAGAATGTGTTTTCGATTTTTAAGCAGTTAAGTGAAGAGCAAGGCTTGTCTTTATTGATTGTAACTCATGATGAAGATTTTGCAAAAAAAACCGATAGGATACTTCTCATGGAAGATGGTAAAATGCTTTGATCACTATAACTATTAATAGAAAAAGGAGTAAATTTATCTAGTTCTTGCTCTTGATTTTATCTTACAGCAAGTATGATAATGATCATACTTTATAATTGAAATTACTGCTATTTTAGTTTATTAATGGATTAAACATAGACGTTAACTTTAACATGATCACATGGCTTATATAGACTACTATAAAATATTAGGTCTTTCTAAAAATGCGACGGAAAATGAAATTAAAAAGGCCTACCGCAAACTTGCCAGAAAATATCATCCAGACCTTAATCCTAACGATAAAACCGCTGAGCAGAAATTTAAAGAAATTAATGAGGCAAATGAAGTCTTAAGTCATCCAGAAAACAGAAAAAAATATGATACCTACGGAGAGCACTGGGAGCATGGCGAAGACTATGAAAAGGCAAAACATCAACAGTCTCATCAACAGGCATCAGGGTCTCCATTTGAAAACTACTCTGGAGAAGATTTTTCTGACTTTTTCAACGATATGTTTGGAGGGAGAACTTCTGGACGTTCTGGGAATCAGGTAAAATTTAGAGGACAGGATTTTAATGCTCAATTGCAGTTAGATCTGAAAGAGGTCTATACCACCCATAAACGAACGCTTACGGTCAATAATAAAAAAATACGCATAACTATTCCTGCAGGTGTGCAGAATGGTCAAGTTATTAAGATCAAAGGACATGGAGGAAAAGGAGTAAATGGTGGACCAAATGGCGATTTGCTTATTGAATTTTTAATCACAAACAGTACTTTTTTTAAAAGAGATGGATCTAATTTGTATTTGACCAAAGACCTGGATCTCTAAAAAGCATTGCTTGGAGGAGAAATCGTGATCGATACCATGGATGGCAAGGTTAAGTTCAAAGTAAAACCGGAAACCCAAAATGGATCTAAGATCAAGTTGAAAGGAAAGGGGTTTCCCAAGTATAAAAAACAGGGCGAGTTTGGAAATCTGTTTATTATTTTCAACATTATTATGCCTACAACACTTTCATCTAAAGAAAAAGAACTGTTTACTGAATTATCAAAACTTCGATGATATGAAAACAACCCAGCTCATTTCAATTAAGCAATTTTGCAGTCATTATGACGTGTCTACAACATTTATAAGCGCCCTACAAGAGCTTGATTTAATTGAGATTGTAATTACTGAAGAGGATGAATACCTTCATGCTAGACAGCTACATGAGGTGGAAAAAATGATGCGTCTGCACTACGATCTCCACATAAACTTGGAAGGAATAGATGCTATTTCCAACCTTTTGAAACAAGTACAAGACTTGAAAAAAGAAAACCAGATATTGAAGAATAAATTAAAAACTTACGATGGGTTATAAACTTTTTTCTTAAGATATATCAACAAGAAAGTTGTCACAATACATCGGTAAAATGATAAATACGAAAGCCAAAAATAAGATAGTCCAAATTACCCACATTATGAGAGGAAAAAGTGTGAGCTCAACTTTGTTTTCAATTCGATACGAATGTGCTATCAATCCATGAACCCCTAAGCTAAAAATCAAAAAATTTAGGCTAGAAAACATAATAAGGAATTCAACATTATAAAATTCTTTTGTTACATAAAGCAGCAGCGCAATAGCTAATGCAGTACCTATAATTATCCTAAAAATTTGTCTTGACATAATAGAGCGAATTGAAGTTTAGAAGTGGAAAATTCCATAATTTTTTGCATTAAAACTTAATAAAGGTGTCTTGCCATAAAACTTCATCCTTTTTACTATATCTCTATGAAATAATTGAGAAGACAAACTTTTATCTTCTCTTTCAAGCACTGCAATCAAATCTGGTTGTTCATTCTTAATATATTTTTTTAAACCTTCAAAAATAATATCGGCCTTAAACAATTCTATCTCCAAGTTTGAATAGTCAACTTGGTCTTCAATTTTCTTTTTCTTGTAATGAGGGTCGTGTTTGCCATTTGATTTTGTTTGTGAAATGTGTACAACCTTGATTTTGGCACCAAATGGTTCGGCGATTTCAATAATCTTATGGATAACTCCAAGATCTTCTTCTTCAAAATCAGTGAGGTAGACAATAGTTTCAATTTCTTTATAAGCAGCTTGTTTAGGAATGGCTAAAACAGGGCAAGGCGCTTTTTTGAGTAGTTGCTTTGCTGTACTTCCCATAAGTATTTCTTTTAATCGACTACCACCCTTCATTCCTATGATGATCATAGTGGCTTTGATTTCATCTGCCATAGAAGTAATGCCATGGGCGATAGACTCATTTTCAACGGCTTCTACTTCCAGCGTTAAATTCTTAAAATGTGGGTCTAAATGTTTAGCACAAAACTCATTGAGTAAAGTTTTATGTTTGTTACTCGCATAAACCCCCATGTTGGGGAAAGGGTCTTCGTGTTTCAAATCTATATCATCCAACATGCTAGGATAATCAAACACATGGATCACTTTTAGCATTGCATTCATTTTTGAACTTATTCCTTGAGCATATTTAAACGCTGCAATGGAATTCTCTGAATAATCGGTACTGTAAAGTAAGGTTTTCATGCTACTGCTTTAAGTTTTTGATTAAGAAACCTAATTTACTTTGTTGTCCTTTATAAATGAATGACTTAGATCATTTATAGAAAATGAACTTAACTGACTTAGGTCAGTCTAGAATTGGTAATCTCCCTTTATTTTTAGAGGAGAAAAAGAAAGAAATGAATGCTTTCGGAAAAAGGCCTAAAGGTAATTTTATAAGCGAAGCTAATTGGCAGGGACTTTATGTCTTGACTGAACACTGGAAATCTGATGTTTCTTTTTATAGTGAAGATTTGAACTTTTTACACCATCTGATTGATAAGTATTTCCTTAAGATTTCTAAGCGAGAAAATATTGACAAGGTATTAGAAATTGAAATCAATTTGCTTAAAGTAGATAAACAGTGTGTTTCACTACTAAGTAAAATCAATCAGCACTTACATCATTTAGCAGAACTAATCGATGACTCTTCTACTCTAGATTCTCATCAGTTTAGATTGGAACATGAAGGACTTGAAGATAATTTTGCTCAATTTGTCAAAGATTTTAGAAATCAGCGAAGAGAGGTTTTTAAAATTACAGAATACCTTATTACTGGAGAGGATTTAGTAAAGCAACTAAGCATTAATTCTCAATAACATCTTATTTCAATTCTGAATTACAGTTTTTATGAAAGACTTACACACCACACTTCAAGAGATTACTCAACTTACTAACCATATAGAAACCAGCTTTCCTGAGCTCTACCGTAGTTTAGATGAAAATCCATTAACCTTACCAAATTCTAGTGAACCTCATATGGACAAAGAGGTCATGCAGAATTATCTTAAAAGTTTACACAGCTTGTTAGAGCATTATATAGAAGAAGAAAAAAGAAAGAATAACTAATTATAAATTATAGGGTGCAGAAGATGATCACTCTTAGGCGACAGCTTTTTAACTTTTAAAACTTCATGACTATTGAAAATTCAGTTATCAAAGGCTTAACTTCTAAGCAAGTACTTGAGTCTAGAGAACAGTATGGAAGAAATAGTTTTAAGACCAAAAAGGTTTATGCTAGCCTAAAAGCCTTTAAAAGTCTGCTAAAAGAACCCATGGTGATCTTATTACTAGTTGCATCTGTTATCTATTTTATCAGCGGTAATGTAAATGAAGGTATTTTTTTGGCTGTGGCAATTGTTTTAGTATCAACAATATCTCTATATCAGGAACACCGAAGTAGAAATGCCCTTGCCAAACTTAAAATCTTTTCTCAAACCAGATGTAAAGTTATTCGAAATGGCTGTACACTTGAAATAGAAAGTGAGGAGTTAGTTTTAGGAGATAGTTTAATT